>JAEEGI010001161.1_pt1 | contig 66343 bp, 58 predicted proteins | sample 8958751 | NCBI WGS metagenome assembly JAEEGI01 (sample SAMN16246545, study PRJNA631951) | gut metagenome | biome: gut microbiome; feature: rumen; material: KS-attached | host: Bos | place: Iran: Karaj | collected 2018-10
AAAATTACACAGTAGGGACGGTTCCTATTGTGTAAATTCGATGGAGGTACTGCTCATAGAGGAATCGGTTCGTCGCGGTACTCATGTGCTGGTGGAGTTGCCGGAAGGGATGACACCTGAAACAGCACAGGAACTGATGAAAGAGGCTACGGGATTCACACCCGATGCAGCTGTGAAGGACGTTTCGAGGTGCATCTATATGGTGCCGGAGGATCATACCAAGTATGTTAATCCGAAGCTGTTTGAGGTATCAGAAGAACGTGAACTGAAATCTCAGCCGACGTCTAACGAGCGCAAATCTGCGCCGATTGCCAACGAATCCAAAAGTGGATTGGTTGCAACTGAATCCAATTCTGGATTGAGTGAACAAGAGCTCAAATCTGAGCCGTCGTTCAAGGGCATACCTTATACCGCTATTATAAAAGAGTGGTGGCGGAGGAATGGTGGTGAGCCGGCTGAAGGTGAAAGGAATGTCAAGTTGCATAAACTGGCCGTTAATCTCCGAGCCATCTGCGACAACAAGAAAGAGGTGTTGATGCAGGTGATGCCTCGTTTCGGACTTTCCGATGTGGAACTGAAATCGGTCGTTGACTCGGCTTGCAAGGAAGAGCCCAAGGGCATTTCGAAGGTGATGCAGGGCATTGTGGATGACTTGTTTTTGTCCCCTAAGTTCTTGGACGAGCCAAGCGGCAAAGCCGAGCGAGGGGACTACAGGGGTCTGAGCGAGGGATTGGATGACGATGGTTCAGACCCCCAACCCCCTAACTTAGGGGGCTTGTACAAACACCTGCCGATCGGACTCAAAGAATCGTTGGTTGGTGTGCCTGTCTCGATGCACATGCCTGTACTTTGTGGCATCATGCCCATCTGTGCAGCATACGCCGACCAGGTAACGGTAGAGTATTGTGATGGCAACATCCACCGCCTCGGACTGATGTCAATCATTCGTGGTGAGCAGGCTTCCAATAAGTCGGTAGTCAAGAACGCTGTCGATATCTGGAAACGTCAGCTCGACGAAGAGGATGCCCTTGCCCGCAAGCGTGAGGAGGAATGGAAGGAGCGCAAGAAAGGCCGCAAGGCCAACGAGAAGGCTCCCGAAGACCCACACGTATTGATTCGAGTGGTGCCTGTAACCGTCTCTTGTTCAACACTTTTGAAACGATTCAAGAATGCGCAGGGGCATACCTTGTATAGCTTCGGTGAGGAACTTGACACGCTTCGCAAAACCAATGGTGCAGGCTCTTGGAGTTCGAAATATGACATCTATCGTCTCTCGTTCGACTACGGTGAGTGGGGGCAGGATTACAACTCTGATCAGGCTGAGTCGGGAGTGGTCAACGTGGCCTACAACTGGACGATGCTCGGCACGAACGGTGCCATGCGGAAGTGCTTCAAGTCGGACAACATCGAGAATGGTCTTTCTTCTCGTGTGCTCGTGGCTGAGATGCCTGACTCCAGCTTTGCCAAGATGCCCAAGTTTGGACGTCGTTCGGCTGAGGATGAAGCCCGTATTCAGCAGGCCGTCACTCGTCTGCGTAGCTTTACTGGGCTCGTGGATGTACCTCGTTTGAGGAAGGCCATCGAGGCTTGGGTTGAGGAGAAACGCGTAGAGGCTGCTAAGGATATTGACCACGTAAAGGACACTTATCGTAAGCGTGCTGCCGTCATCGGCTTCCGCTGTGGGGTTATCTTCCACATGCTGTCTGGCAAGGATAAGGAGACCAAGGCGTGCATCGATTTTGCGCTGATGATGGCCGACTACTGCCTCTCTCAGCAGATTCGTGCCTTCGGCGAGGCCTTGCAGAATCAGTATATCGATGCTCAGGACGAGTGTCTGCGATACGGTGTCAATCACTCCATCTTCGACCAGCTGCCGCCTACGTTCACCATCGACGATCTGCGCCCTTTGAAACGAGGTTTCTGTTCAGAGGCAGCTCTCAGGAAAATCACTTCCCGTTGGGGTCGTGACGGCTGGATAGAGAAGGTGGACAAGACCCACTGGAGTAAGGTAAAAGTGAATAGTGAAAAGTGAACATTGAACATTGAAAATTATGGAATTAGTATTAGTACGCATAGCAAAACGCAAGACCTATACAATAGGCAAGCTCTACATTGTAGAGAAAGTAGATGATGAATACCTGGCAGGAGAAAAACAAACTTACTTCTGCGACACCCTCGAACCAACGGCATTGGAGTTGAAGACAACGGTATCGAAAGAAGCTGTGCTTCGATCGCCCAAGAAGGCAGAGAGTTTAAAGCCCTTCGCCATCCCAGAAGGCCGATACGCGGTAGTAATTACCTGGAGTCCGAAGTTCAAGATGTGGCTCCCTGTCCTGCTCGGTGGCCCCGACTTCAACCACCTCTTCAAGGGCATCCGCATCCACATGGGCAACACAGCCAAGGACACCCAAGGCTGCATCCTCGTAGGTCGCAACCAACTGGTAGGCCAAGTCCTCGAATCCCGCAAGTGGCTTTATGAACTCAAACAAAAGATCGTCGAGGCAAAAGCCCGTGATGAACCCGTCTGGCTGACCATCAAGTAACCATCAGTCTCTTAATCAATCGCCCGGATATGACTCACCTCATGTCTGGGCGATTTGCATCTATCATCTCCAAAGCCTCAGGCGTGAGGAAAGGACGGATATCCTGGAAAGGAATCTCGAAGATGATGATGCCGGAGGAATAAGGGGCTATCTCGTACTGGGTATAGTTGAAGACGACGCCCGTGTCGGAGAGATAGGGAGAATTGCCGGGCAAAGGAATATTGTTGAGCGAACTGACCTCCTCGGCAAAAAGATACTCCAACAGTTCATCGTCGCTTAGGAGGTGGTCGGCATCCCCTGAGAAATGGCGCCTCACACCCTCTTTGATCAGCGCCGATAGTTTGGGTGAATCGGTATTGGTAAGCAGGGGAATCTGCTTGCCGTCGCTCTTGCGGAAGGTGAATCCCACTTCTGTGGTAAAGCCATGAGCGCCACCACCATACATAAAATTGCTATAGTAATAGGTGATGTAGCTGGCGGTCTCGGTCAGCTTGGTGATGTCGTGGCTCCTGGAAAAGGCTCCAAGGCGATCGTCCGGCTCCATCTCATCATATACGTCATGCCATTCAGCCGACACCGACTCGAACAGCGATTCGCCATAAGTCTGGAAGTCCTTGGGATCATCAAACTCGCCATCAAGCAACCAACAGATATGCTTCCGCAGGCTATCGACAATCACCTTATCGCCACTGACCGGCCAATGAACGAGAAGTGACACTTCAGCGGAGGAGTCATTCTTCTCGAATTTAACGGTTTCCACTGTGACCATATTCCCGACATCTGCCATAAGGCTGTCTTGACTCACGGTAGCAGCAATGCTATCCGTCGTTTCCTTGCCCTCAGTCTGAGGAGCACGCTGACCGCATGCACAGAACATGGCAGCGATCGTCATTATCATATAGAAGTGTCTCTGTTTCGCCATCAGAAGGTATATCCGAGGGTAAGGAGCACTTGATGACGCTTATTGCTGACGCTGGCAGCATCCAGGCTGCCTGTCAGATTAGGCTGGAAGGGATAGAAGGTTCCATCGGTTGTGCTGTATTGATAAGCCACATCGAGGTTCATGTCACCGATCTTGCAACCTACGCCGGCAGTGATACGGTTGGTGCTCTTCCAGTTGACATAGTCGGAGGTGGAAGCATATTTCACACCGTAGGAGTCGAGTGTCTGGTCACGCACGCCGTTCTCAGCGTATGCCGACGAGATGTAATTGTAACCCAGACGCAGGGCCACCTCAGGAACGGGCTTGAACTCAAGACCCAGCTTCAGCGTGGAAACACCCTTCAACACATCCTCCGTGTTACGCTTCATAACATTGTCCTTATAGGAATCCTCATTGCCATAGTAATCGTAACCATCCTTCACGCGGTTCTGACTGGCACCGTAGTCGGAGAACTCGTAGGTAGCACCGATGGCGAGATTGTTGCCGATGGTGTGACCCAGGCTGAGACCAAACTTCCATGCTGTATAGTAACGGAATTCGTAGGAGTTCTCAATGTCGCCCATTTCGATATGGGTGCCATCCAAAAGCTCACCAAGAGCACTCTGGTTGTAGAGCGCGGTGGTATTATCTGTGGTCAGGTCATACCAGGTGGGGGTATTGATATAGAGACCCAGACGGAACGGTGAATACTCCACAGGACGGACGATGACGCCAGCCTTGATATCGACACCCGTACCCTTGATGGTACGATAGTCACCATAGCTGACAATACCGCCATCGTTGCCGTTGAGGAACCTCAAGCCTTCGGTATACTCGCTGTAACCCTTGTATTTGACATCATAGATGCCTGCGGTGACACCCCAGTAGACGCGGTCGTTGGAATTACCGCTAAGGGTGAAGTCGAACTCATTGATCCAGCCACGATGGGCACGGTCGAAATTATAGGCATCGCCATTCATACCATTGTACATCCAACCGTAATCAACATCATCATCGGCCAGAACATTGGCATTCAGATAGTCGAGTTGGCTGAAATTGAGCGCCTGCTGTGAACTCGTGGCAGACTTATATCCCAGTATATATCCGTCGTTGCTCATGTCAAGGCAGTAGTGGCCCTGCAGATCCTTCTCGGCAGTGATGAGGTTCGACGATACTTCGCGCAAGGCATGATCGGCCACAGAGAGAATCTGATTGAAATTGCGGCTCTTGTGGTAGTTGAACGAGAAGTTGAGAAACGAGGTGCGGTCCATGCGCATCGAATAGACAAAACCAGCCTGATCGAAACTCATGTTAGAGGTGCTGCGACCGTCGAACTCGTGTGCATCAGCCTGCGACACCAGTCCGAAACTTGCGCTCATAGTGGAATGGCGGAACAGACCAATACCGGCGGGGTTAGAACTCGTGGTGGAGATATCGGCTCCTAAGGCCTCCATCGCGCCACCCATGCCCACGTAGCGAGCCGTACCGTTAAGGTCACTTCCCAGCAGACGGCCACTTTCGTATGTATCCTGTGCAGCGGCTGGCAGGACGACTGCCATAGCCAAGGCTGCGAAAAATATCTTCTTCATACTATTTTTCACTATTAACTATTCACTATTAACTATTCACTACTATCTGCGTCCGCCTACATGGCCACCGCCAGAACGGCCTCCACCGCCTCCGCCACCAGAGGCACGTCCACCGCCACCGCTGAAGCCACCGCCGCCAACGCTGCCACCTCCACCGGTGGTAGTCGGTGTATAGGTAGTCGTAGCCCGGTTAGTTGTGGTACGTGTCGTTGCAGTACGTGATGACGTAGAGGGTGTATAGGCGCTGTGGTTGCCCACGGTGCGGTCTCGCAAGCTGCTGGTACGCTGGGCTCCCAGGCGACTGCTGGCACTGCTACGGGTGCCGCCCGATGTGGCAGAAGAATAGATACGTCCGTTCATGTTGCCACGATCCATGCGGATTGTGCCAGTGTGGTCGTTATAGCTGAGACGTCCTCCGATTCCACCACCCCAGTAGCTATAGCCATAGCGATAGTAAGGATAGCCATAGTAATCGTAGTACCAGGGATCATACCACCAGCCACCATACCAGCTGTAAGGTCCATAATACCAAGGATCGTAGATGCCATAGCGCCAGCTACTGTAATACCAGGGATCATACCAATTATACCAGCCGTAGGTGCGGTAGTACCAGGGCGAATGCCACCACAGGTCGTGACGGCCCTCCTGATAGCCTGCCCAGTAGGCGGCATTGTCGGAGAGACTATAGTCGTCGAAACGTTCCATCTTACGTGTCAACGTATAGTCATCCAACGAATCAGGATAAACACCCAGTTCACCGTTGAAGTCGATGATATCGGATGCAGCAGAATCGATGGGCACATAAGTGCTCATACGACGGTTATAATCGTCAACACTACGGTTGCTCCCCGCATAATACGTCTCGCGAGGCAGACCGTAGTTGTCATTCACTCTCTCTACCTTGCTGCTCTTTTTAGGAACGAAGTAGAGATCGTCATCCTGGGCCACCATCGAAAGAGGCAGGGCCCCGATGAGTAACGAGATAAGAATCAGTTTCTTCATATTTCAACACTATTTAATTGTTCACGATGCAAAATTACTCACAATTTTACTGCAAATATAAGGAAAAACCCTAAACCACGGTAGGATTTTCCCTATTTTTTGTAAATTTGCACCAAAATTTAACATCCAATATGAAATATTACGAGGTAGCATTCACCCTGACCCCCTACTCTGCCGATGCCTGCGACGTGTTGGCAGCGATGGCTGGAGATGTAGGTTTTGAAACATTCGTGGAGACAGAAACCGGTCTGACAGGCTATGTACAACAAGCACTTTTCGACGAGCAGGCCCTTCAGAAATCGTTGGAGGATTTCCCCTTTGATGGCGTCAGCATCAGTTATGACATTCGGGAGGCTGAAGACAAAGACTGGAACGAACAGTGGGAACAGGAAGGTTTTGAGCCGATAGAAGTAAGAAGTAAGATGGAAGATGGAAGAGGTGTGATCATCCACGATGGACGGCATCTGCCAAAAGTCATCTCCGATCAGGACATCGCGATTGAGATTGATGCGAAGCTGGCTTTTGGCACCGGTACCCACGAGACCACCCGCATGATCTGCGCCACCCTCCAAGAACTATTCACTATTCACTCTTCACTATTCACTACCCTGAAGGTGCTGGACTGTGGGACGGGAACAGGCATATTAGCGATATGTGCGCTGAAACTCGGTGCGAAAGAAGCTGTGGGTTATGACATCGACGAGTGGAGCGTAGACAATGCCCGCCATAATGCTGTGATCAATCGTGTGGACGAACGATTCACCTCGCTGTTGGGCGACGTGAATATATTAAAAGAGGTGGAAGGTTCCTTCGACCTCGTGATGGCTAACATCAATCGCAACATCCTGTTGGCAGACATGCCGATGATGCATGAGAAGATGGCTCCTGGTGCACGCCTGATACTGAGCGGATTCTATACCGCCGATATCCCCATGCTCACAGAGAAAGCACAAAGTTTAGGAATGACACTGGCAGCACAGAAGGAAGACAACGAATGGGCTTGTCTCGTATTCCAAAACTAAGTTTCTGATGGCAAAGATCATAGAGATATCATCATTGACGGAGCCTGGTATAGAGATGTTCTCATCGCTTACGGAAGCCCAACTGCGTAACAAGGTAGAGCCTCAGAAGGGCATCTTCATCGCAGAGAGTCCCAAGGTGATACAGGTGGCGCTGAATGCCGGCTACGAACCCGTGGCACTGCTCTGCGAGCGCAGGCATATCGAGGGCGATGCCAAGACCATCATCGGACAATGTGGGGAGATACCCGTCTATACAGGTAACAGAGCATTGCTGGAACAACTGACGGGCTACACGCTGACCCGGGGCGTGCTTTGTGGGATGCGAAGACCTCAGGAACGCACAGCCATCGAACTGCTTCAGACCATCACCGAGACAGAAGCCCCACATAGACAGAAGCGCATCGTGGTGATCGACGGTGTGGTGGATACCACGAACATCGGTGCAATCTTTCGTTCGGCTGCTGCCCTCGACATTGATGCCGTACTCCTGACGAGAAATGCATGTGACCCTCTGAACCGAAGAGCCGTGAGAGTATCGATGGGCAGTGTATTCCTCGTACCCTGGACTTGGTTAGACAATTATGATACCCTGCATGACTATGGTTTCAAGACAGCAGCGATGGCACTGACAGACCAATCGGTATCTATCGACAATGCCACCGTAGCCAGCGAAGAGCGGTTGGCTATCATCATGGGAACGGAGGGCGACGGATTGCCCCAAGAAACGATTAACGAAGCCGACTATACGGTGCGTATACCTATGGCTCACGGTGTCGACTCACTGAATGTGGCTGCTGCAGCTGCCGTTGCCTTCTGGCAACTGCGGGCTAAGGAATAAGCAGCGACGAATCGCCATAGCTCAGGAAACGGAAATCGTGGGCTAAGGCAAAATCATAGATCTTTCGCCAGTCACCCTTGACAAAGGCACTCACCAATAGCAGCAAAGTAGACTGCGGCTGGTGGAAATTGGTGACGAGCATCTTGACGATATGATAGTCGTAGCCTGGGGCGATGATGATCTGTGTGCTGCTATGAAGCACCTCTAACTGACGGGCATCCATCCATGCTGCCAAGGCCTTTATGGCCTCCAGGCTTTTGATACATCTTCCATCTTCCATCTTACATCTTCCTTCATACGGTTCCCATTGGGCTACATGAAGTTGATCATCCGCAAGATCGGGATTTTGCATCACCTTCAGACCCATGTAGTAGAGACTTTCCAAAGTTCTGACACTCGTGGTACCCACCGCGATAGCAGAAGCATCATGATCAATGAGTTTCTGGATGGTTGAGCGACGCACACTGATAAACTCCGTATGCATCTCATGCCCCTCGATCTCCTCACTCTTCACAGGTTTGAATGTGCCTGCACCCACATGCAGCGTAAGTTCCTCACGGTCAATGCCTGCATCATCAATCGCCTGGAGCACCTGTTCAGTGAAATGAAGGCCTGCTGTAGGGGCTGCTACGCTACCCTTGATTTTGGAGTAGACCGTCTGATAGGTGGTCTTGTCGCTCTCCTGTGTCTCACGATTAAGATATGGCGGGATCGGCAGTTCACCCATTGCGTCGATCACTTCTGCAAAGGAAACACCACCCGTCCACTCGAAATCGATGCGATGGGATGTGCCGTGAATCTCTCCGCGGGTAGCACTTATTATGCATTGTGCATTATGAATTATGCATTCTCTCGTCAGCGTGCCCTCTTTCCATTTCTTCAGATTGCCAACCAGGCAATACCAAGCACAATGACCCGATGTCTGAAACATTAACTCGTAATCGGAAGGCTCTGCAGGTTCCAGCAGGAACACCTCAATCAAGGCGCCTGTCGACTTACGGAAATGCATACGGGCCTGAATCACCTTAGTATTGTTAAACACCATCAGACTACCCTTCGGTAAATAGTCTGGCAAATGATAGAACACGTCTTCTCCCACTTCACCGTGACGATAGACCAACAGTTTGGAATGATCACGCTGAGCGATGGGAAATTTGGCTATACGTTCGTCTGGAAGCGGATACTGATAGTCGCTAATATGGATATGTTTGGGATCAATCATTGTTTTCTATTATTAAAAAGAGTCATGCGAGGCACGCACGCAGAACCGCATAGATCAGCGTAAACACCAGCACACATACCGGAAGATCGGCATCGTTCAGAGCAAACCCCGTCTTGGTATAGGCGAGTGAGGTAAAACGGGAGGGCTGAGTCCACTTGTTGATCAGATAGCGATAGAGGAAGTAGACACCCGTACCAACGATTCCACCCCAGCAAAGACCGACTAAGATATCACCTGGGAAATGAACACCCAGATAGAGACGTGTCCAGCAATTGGTGAGTGACCACAGAACCAGTGCAATGGAAAGCAAGCGACTGCGCACCAGCCAGCAGAAGAAAACGGCGATGCTGAACGTGTTGGCAGCATGGGCTGAGAAAAAGCCATAATTGCCGCCACGATAGCCATCGACGATATCCACCATGAGTCCTATCTCCGGATCACGGGTAGGACGCCAACGACCCACCAAAGGCTTGACAATTGTATCATCGATAGTACCAGCCAGCAGCACACATAGTCCTGCCGAGGCTATAATGAGCGATATCTTCAAGGCTGACTCGCTGTTCTTGATGACAACTATCAAAAGACTAATATAAAGCGGCACCCACGTCCAGGCAGTCGTCAAAGTAACTACCAGGGAGTCAAGAAAGAGCGAATCACTGCCATTCAGCAAGAGCAGCAATTGTTTGTCGAAATCTATGATCGGCTGAAAGTCCATCGGTATTTTTTTACCCTTTAAGCTTTTTACCTTTAAATGGTCTCCATCTGTTTGGTTTCTATCCAACCCTCCTTACCGTCTGCCAGGCGAATCTCCTTCCACTCCTTCATCGAGGCGTCGATGATGGTAACCCTTGTACCCTCGTGAAGAATGAAGAGGTCTATGCCGTTCTTGGCTGGCGTACTCTTCACATTGACGGCTGATTCGATAATGATGGCACCTGAGCGGTTCACCAACTGATTTTTCTGCTGATGGGCGAAGATATTACTGCAGATGAAGACAACAATCATCAGGAAGGCTCCAAAAAAGCCCACCTTGCGCAGCCATACATAGTTGGAGAAAAGATATATCAATGCCAGGATAATGGCAAGACCCAGACACACCAGTGCAATCATGGCCCATCCATCGACACTGGCCATATTAACTAGCGAACGATACCAGGTAACGAAGAACATCTCCTGTTCGGGCACAATCTTGTCGATGGTCTTGGAACGAGCCATCTGCAAGTTAAAGCGGATATCCGGATCGCTTGGCGACAACAACAATGCACGTTCATAGTTGAGCACAGCACGGGTGATATTCTCTGTGCGATAATAGGCATTGCCAAGATTATAATACAGCTCGGCTGAGACACCCTTCTTAAGCAGGGCCTCATAGTCGTCGATAGCCTTCTGGTATTCGCCTCGTACATAGGCGGAATCAGCTTCTGCTTTTGTGATGGCATGAGAGGCAAGCGGTATGAGAAAAGAGGAAAGAGAGATGACCGCAAGCAGAATGAGACGGGCCTTCCCGCTTTCCACTTTCCTCTTTCCACTTTTCTTCATCACCTCTTCAATCTTCTCAATCGCATTCATGGCCTTATCATATACCTTATTCATATTACCCTTTGGATCACCAGGGGCATAGCGTTCAAACTCGCATTCATCGAGGGCACCCATAAACTCACCGATGGTCACCTCGTCAACCTGCCGTTCAGTCAGACGCTGGCTGATATTATCATGGGATAGCTGCTCCACAGGAATGGCGAGCTTATCACCCACATATCCCCAAAGGGCACGGAGTACCTCATCGTAAAACTCACTGGGTTTATTTTCTGCCATCAGGCGTGAAGCCTTCTTCAGGCGCTTGGTAGCTACCTTATTGGCACGTTTGCCACGCTGCTTGGTGATGTTGGCATTCTCGATTGCCCGCTGACGGAAGATCACGAATAGAGAGATAAAGATGACTGCCAGGATGATGAGCGAGCACCAATAACCCGTAGATCCAAAGAAGAAGTCATCGAGTGAGTGCTGCCTGCTGGCACCCGTCTTGATATGACGGATATCCTTGTTCAACAGCTGGAGGTCTTCCTGTCCTGTGAAATCGCTGACCTTAGCACTACCAGACCCCTTGGCCACATTGAGTGTAAAGCCCTCGGACTTCACCGTCTCATATTTTTGTGTAGCCGTATTGAAGAAAACGAACTCAATAGGCGGTATTTCAAACTTGCCAGGATGACGGGGCACTGCCAGGATATCGTAGATCATCGAGCCTTCTACACCATTCGACGTCAACTTTGTCTTATCAGTAATCTTTGCATCGTACTTATCAAAGTCCTTGGGGAACTCCACCTGAGGCTGCTTGATAAGTTTCAGATTACCCACACCACTGACGATGACACGCAGGGAGATGGGATCATTGGCCTTGGCCTCGGTCTTGTCGAGTTGTGCAGAGATATTGAATTTTCCCACACCACCTGAGAAGTTTGCAGGGCGCTGTGGCAGCGGATCCACCTGAATATCAATACTGGGGGCAACAATCTGCTTCTTCACCTCCACATAGCCCGAACCCCCATTGAAGAAAGCCTCAAAGGGGTCGATGTTACGATTCTGCTGAACAACGATGCCATTGAAAGTGATGCTTGGAATCGTCAACTTACCCGTCAGCTGGGGAAACATCACATACTGGCTCCATGTCACTGTGCGATACGGACGGCCATTGAGTGTCTCGATCTTGAAACTCTTCTGCTGTGGCAGATCCACCTCCTGAGTATGGAAACCTTTCAGGTCGGGCATCTTACCCTCTAACTGCGTCAGAGACACCAAGGTATATACCTTATAGGTCAGGAGAATGGGTTCTTGCTCATAGACACGCTTCTTGTTGGCACTCACCTTGATAAAGAGATCCGATCCGGAGATATGACTGCCGGCATCCCTCAACTCAGGCTCATCATCATGCTGACGTTGTCGAGCAGATGTTCCGGCACCATTTGCCTGACTACGGGCATTGCCTGATACTGTAATCTTCAAGGTGTTTGAAGCGATGCTCTTACCGTCAACAATGACATGAGCAGCAGGAATCGTATATGTGCCGTTTTTTGTAGGCACCACGATATATGTATACGTGATGGACGACGAGGAACTGGTATGGCCATTGATAATCTGATAGCTGGACTGCATAGAACGATTGGGGCCTATGAGTACTTCCAGTTCATCTGGGATATCGCCAGCTCTGAACTCACTGACATTCTGAGTATTAACTGTATAGGTAAGTCGGAACTGCTCTCCCACCCCCACATGTGAGGGAGCCGAGGCCGTCAGTGTCTGGGCTACAGCAGTGAATAGTGAATAGTGAATAGTGAACAGTACCAATAGCACTTTCACCATCCATCTACACTTCACTGCATCTGTCCTATTTCTTTTCATTATCACTATTATCTATTCACTTATCACTATTCACAATAAATCACCAATTCTTCAAGACCTGACGTCGCTGGGGCTGCTGCTGGGCTTTCTTCAGACGATCCTGTGTCTGTTTCTCCTGTTGCATGGCAGCATTAAGCAGCTGTTCGGCATTGTCCTTACTCATCTGAGGCTTCTGCTCTTTCTGCTTGTCCTTGTTCTGCTCTTGCTTATCCTGTTCTTTTTTATCGTCTTTCTTATCCTGCTTCTGCTGCTGATTCTGCTGCTGGTTCTGATCCTGCTTATTCTTCTGATGCTTGCATAGAACGAGGTTGTAACGCGTCTCATTATCTTCCGGATTCAACCTGAGTGCGTTTTTATAGGCCTCTATAGCCTCACCATACATCTTATGTCCCTGACAAATCACACCCATATTATGGAAAGCACGATACTTACGCATGGGATTTGTTTCCAACTTAGCAGCATTCTGGAACTGCTCTATAGCCGCTGAGTCTTTCTTCTGGGCCATCAGCGCATTGCCCAGATTATAGGTAGCCTGGGGATTACGGGGATTCTTCTCTACTGCCTTACGATAAGATACCTCGGCATTGGCAAAGTCGCCTGCGCGATACTGCTTATTTCCCTGGCGTACATACTGACGATCCGTCTGAGCGTTGGCAGAGGTGAATGGGGAGAGGCAAGCGGTAAGAGATATGACTGCTACTAAAATGAGTCGGGAATTCCTTTTAAAGAGTGAAAGTTTCTTCAGCAAGGGGTTACGACGATCCAGAATACAAATCTCGATAATCAGCAAGAGTAGAGCTAATATACCAAAAGCCTGGAACTGTTCGTCGTAATCGCTGTAAACCGTCGTATTGGTCTCTTTCTTCGATAGCTTATCGAGTTCATTATCCAACTGCTGCTGAGCCGCACTATTGTTCTCCACATGGATATAGACACCGCCACCTGCTGCTGCAATCTGCTTACACATATCTTCATTCAGGGCAGACATCACTGTGTTGCCCGTGTTATCCTTCATGTAATTACCAGTACCGGGGATGGGAATTGGCGCTCCCTGAGAAGAGCCAACACCTAGCACATAAACACGCATACCTTTCTTCTTGGCAGTTTCAGCAGCCTCAAGGGCACCACCCTCATGATCCTCACCATCAGTAATGACGATAATAGCCTTGCCAATACCTTCCTCCTGCGTAAAACTGTTCATACCCATATTGATGGCAGCGGCAATATCCGTTCCCTGTGTCGCCATCATCGAAGGATCAATACTCGACAGGAACATTTTCGCCGACACATAGTCGCTGGTAATAGGCAACTGTACAAAAGCATCGCCTGCAAAGACGATCAAGCCTATCTTATCGTTGGTGAAATGGTCAACAAGATTCTCTACCATCATCTTACTACGGTCCAAACGGCTTGGTACGATATCCTCTGCCAACATAGAGTTGGAAATGTCGAGGGCGATAATCGTTTCAATACCCGTGCGTTTCTCCTGACTAATCTTCGTACCCATCTGAGGACGAGCCAGCATGATGATGAGAAGTGCCAAGGCTGCCAATAAAATCCAGAACTTGACAGAAGGACGGAAGCGCGACACATCGGGCATCAGTTCCTTCAGCAACTTCGGATCGCCGAACTTGCGCAGCTTTCTCTTCTGGTTCCGGTAAGAGATGAATCTGACGAGTGCTAATACAGGTATCAGCACCAACAGCCAGAGATATATGGGGTCTTCAAATCTAAACATCTTACGGTATCCTCCTGAATATAGTTATACGTAACAGAATCTCAAGCAACAAGGCCAGCACGGCAATCAGCGCAAAAGGCTGATAAGCCTCATACCTCTTGCTGAACTGTTTCACGTTGAGTTTTGATTTCTCCAGTCTGTCAATTTCCTGATAGATCTTACGAAGTTCCTTCGTATTCGTAGCACGGTAAAAATCGCCTTCTGTGGCTACTGCAATCTCACTGAGCGTCTTGTTATCGATCTCCACAGGAATATTCACATATTGTACACCACCAGCCACAGGCATCGGATAAGGCGCCACCTTGTTCGTTCCCACGCCAATGGTGTAAACACGGATACCAAGACTTCTGGCAATCTCTGCGGCCGTCATCGGGGAGATATCACCGCGGTTGTTACTACCATCGGTCAACAGGATCACAACCTTGCTCTTGGCCTTGGAGTCTTTCAGACGAGAGACGGCATTAGCCAGTCCCATACCGATGGCTGTACCGTCCTCAATAAGACCTCGGGCTGCGATATCCGTACGCACATTCTGCAGGAGATTCATCAAAGAGGCGTGATCGGTGGTCATCGGACACTGGGTAAATGCCTCGCCAGCAAAGATGGAGAGACCGATATTATCATTCGGACGTCCTGCAATGAACTCAGAAGCCACCTGTTTGGCAGCCTCAATACGATTGGGCTTCAGATCTTCTGCCAACATGGAAGTGGAAACGTCCATTGCCAGCATGATATCGATACCCTCGACAGACTTGTTCTTCCACGAATTCTGTGTCTGAGGACGAGCCAACACGAGGACTATCATCACAAATGCCAGCATACGGAGCAGCATGGACAGGGGCATGAGACGCACCTTCCAGCTCTTCGGTGCATAACGGAAGGCAAAGGTATCGCTCATCCGCATGGTGGGCTCCGTTTTCTTCCTGTACATCATATACCATATTAAATAAGGTATGAGGAGCAGGAGCAGAAACAGATATTCTTTATTGGCAAATTCCATCTTCTCAATTAATTAATCTGTTGATAAACAGTATATACCACATAGCACAGCAAGGCGACACAACATACGATCAGCACCATGATGACACCTTTCAATGTACGACGCATCTTCTGAGATCGTACGTCCTCCTCAGACAACTGTGGCTTGACAACCTCTTCGGTAGGTACATTCTCCAACTTCGTCTGGTTAATGAACTCAATAGCATTCACGAGATTCATATCATTCTCGTTTATCAGCGTAGAGTATTTCGCAAACTTCACAAGATCGGCTGTTGTAAACAACTGGCGCAGTTCAGCGAGTGCCTTCTGGTCTTGAGAGGCTGTCAGTTTCTCGATAATTTCACTGCTGGTCATCTCCATCGCACTGAAGCCATAACGCTCTTCGATATATCTACGGAGTGTATCAGTCAGCTTGGTATAATACTCCTTTGGATTCTCCGACGACACCATCTTATCGGCCTTGATTTGTTCGATTTCCTTCATAGCCTTCTGGTGCGGCAGCAATTTCTTAACGATACGGATATGTGTAATAATCGGCTTATTATCACGTATACGTATATACAGATAATAAACTAAGGCCAAGAGGATTAGAAGCAGAACGCTCAACCAAAACGAGAGGCTCCAGTCACTCCAAAGGAAGGGATTATCCTGCACATCCTTTGGTCCGAAAAATTGTTCAACATGTGTGGTGTCAACTTCTATGGTCAGCACCTTCAGTGCCAGACTCTTGCTCTGATATGGTTTACCATCAACCTTAACGGTGAGAGGCGGCAGATAATAGAGCGTATCGTCGAAGGATGTGAGGGTATAGACCATCGACTTCTCGACACAGCCATTATCCAATTCCTTGTCATCCAACGCCTGACCTGTCAGCACTTCTACACCAGGTGTTACGAATTCCGATGGTCCGAACTTAGGAAACTCCACCTTTGAATTCTCTTTCACCACAGCCTTCAGTGTCACATGAGCCTGCTGTCCGACGAGCATCTCAATACGATCCACACTGGCCTCTACGGAAACCTGGGCGAAAGAAGTGAACAGTGAACAGTGAATAGTGAACAGTACAAGCAGTACTTTCACCATCCATTCTGACTTCACTTCCTTCAATGCTCTTATTTTCATCTCACTATTCACTATTTCAGCTTCTCTGTTTGAACAACATCAGTAGTGCTTTTACGAAGTCCTCGTTGGTAGCAATGCTGACATTATCCACATTACTTTTATTAAAGGTCTCCAGCAACTGTGACTGGCGACTCTGCCAATATTTGTGATAGGATTCACGCAGGCGCTTGGAACTGGTATCTACATACTGTTCAAAACCTGTCTCAGCATCCACAACCTTCATCAGCCCTATATCAGGCAACTCCCGGGCACGCTGGTCATAAACTTGTATAGCCACCACATCATGCTTACGATTGGCAATCTGTAGCGACTGCTGGAAATCATTGCGTACATAGAAGTCGCTGAGGATAAAGGCTGTCGTACGCCGTTTCTGGACACTCGACAAGAACTCCACTGCCTGCTTCACATCCGTCCGCTTCGACTCTGGATGGAAATCCAGCATCTCACGGATAATATAGAGGATATGCTTACGGCCTTTCTTGGGTGGGATGTATTTCTCAATCTTATCGGAAAAGAACACAACGCCGATCTTATCATTGTTCTGAATGGCGCTAAAGGCGATGGTAGCAGCTATCTCCGTCACCATATCACGCTTCATCTGCTTCTGAGTTCCGAAATCGAGTGAGCCACTGACATCAATCAGCAACATTACCGTCAGTTCGCGCTCTTCCTCAAACACCTTGACGTATGGACGATGGAAACGGGCGGTCACATTCCAGTCAATGTCACGCACATCATCACCAAACTGATATTCCCGCACCTCGCTGAAGGCCATTCCCCTACCCTTGAAGGCAGAATGATACTGGCCGGCAAAGATGTTTGAACTCAGCCCACGGGTCTTGATTTCAATCTTACGGACTTTCTTTATAATCTCACTAGTCTCCATAACAATCCAGATATTCTAGATATTCAGACTTTCAAGTCTTTCTAGAATCAGGGAACCTCAACCTTGTTGACGATCTTAGAAACGATTTCCTCGCTTGTGATGTTGCTGGCTTCAGCCTCATAGGTAAGGCCAATACGATGACGCAGTACATCATGGGCCACAGCACGGACATCCTCAGGCACCACATAGCCACGCCGTTTGATAAAGGCATAGGCACGGGCAGCCTTGGCCAGATTGATACTGGCACGCGGAGATCCACCGAAGGAGATCATGTCCTTCAGATCCTTCAAGCCATAACGGTCAGGATAACGGCTGGCGAAAACGATATCGGCAATATACTGCTCAATCTTCTCGTCGAGATATACCTCGCCTACCACACTACGTGCTTTGAGAATCTCATCAGCAGTCGTTACCGGAGTCACCTTCGGCATCTCGCCGGCAATGTTCTCGCGGATAATCTTCTTTTCCTCATCGAGTGTGGGATAATCAATCACCACCTTCAACATGAAACGGTCTACCTGTGCTTCTGGCAATGGATAGGTACCCTCCTGTTCAATGGGGTTCTGTGTAGCCATAACAAGGAAGGGATTTGGCAACTTGAAAGTCTCACTGCCAATCGTCACCTGCTTTTCCTGCATGGCCTCAAGCAAGGCACTCTGCACCTTTGCTGGAGCACGGTTGATTTCATCTGCTAACACGAAGTTCGCAAATACAGGGCCTTTCTTCACCTGGAACTTCTCATCTTTCTGCGAATAGATCATCGTTCCGATCACGTCGGCAGGGAGAAGGTCTGGTGTAAACTGAATACGGCTGTATTCTGAATCGATCAGTTGAGCCAGGGTCTTGATGGCCAGTGTCTTAGCCAGACCAGGTACACCTTCCAAAAGAATATGTCCATCACTCAACAGACCAATCAGGAGAGAGTCTACCAGATGTTTCTGTCCTACGATGACACGGTCCATACCAGCTACGAGATTCGTAACAAATGCACTCTGCTGTTCTATCCGGATATTCAACTCACGGATGTCAATTGCTTCTGCCATAATATTTTTTCTATTTGATGTTTTCTAAATTTGACCGCAAAAGTAGTGAATAAATCGAATATAACGAACATTCTTCCACCTAAATAATATTAAAAAAGTTCCCTAAAACTTAAGTTTTAAGAAACTTTTTCATTCAGTAGGAAATTATTACTCTATTTTCTTCTTTTCTTCTTCAATTCCAACTTCGGAATCTTGATTTCCTGCCCCGCAGACAAGACTGCCCCTGAAGAAAGGCCATTGTATACTTCCAGATAGCATTCCATACCCGGGCCAAGAAGACGATTGGCAATACGGGTGAGCTTATCTCCTGCCTTGGCTTTCACTATGGTGTCAGTACCGACAATACGGTAAGCGCCTGTCCTGACACGGGCATCCATCGTCTCCCACTTATCTAAAGCACGTTCTTCTTCCTTGGCCTCCACATCATCTGTCACATCTTCATCTTCTTCAGCTTCCTCAGCATCTTCATCTTCTTCCATGATTTCATCTTCGACATCAGCCTCCTTATTAATGATAGCCGAGTCCTTTGGCAGGTTTGTAGCGACCTCTTTTTCAACAGTTTCAGCAGACGGGCTCTGTTGTGTATCAGACGTATTACTGGGGCGATTGCCCATTAGATAGCCTATCAAGATGCCAATAGCAAGGGTCAGCACTGCTATACCAATCCACTTATAATACTTCTTGAATACATTTTCTTTTTCAAGCAACTCCGGCTCTTCGGAAGCATCCGGCTCTTCACTTTCATCGGGTGATTTCTCAGTATTGTCTTCTTCCGTCTCGGCAGATATCGGTTCCTGCTGTGTTGGCACCTGCTCCACCAGTTTTTCAGGAGCTGCCGGAATATCCGGTTCCTTTGGTGTGTTCTGCTTTTCAAACACCTTTACTGGCTCCTCAGGAACAACCGGGATTTCTGGTGTTTCTTGGATTTCCTGGGTTTCCGTCTGAGGCTCATCAACAAATTCCACTAACGGCGCAGCACTGTCCTCCGTCTCCAGTACAACATCTGGTGTTTCCTCGGGTTGATCGACAGCAGCTTCTTTGAAGTCGACACCCTCATTAAGAACCACCGTCTCAAACTGTGAAAAAGGCTTGTTTACCAGTTCCTTCATCAGTGCGTCGGGAGTAAAGGTGATCTTTCCGTGACCTTCTATCAGTACACGGTCACCTGTATTCACATCCACACTCTCACGATCGTCAACATCGATAATCTTGAATGTTCCCAGGCCTTTTACCTTGACATTCTTTTCCTCGTCGAGAGATTTCTGAATCACAAAAAACAACTCGTTGACAAACATTGAAGCTTCTTTCTTGCCCAAATGCCAGCGTTCAACAAGCACACTTGCCAAATCCTGTATAGTGATCTTTGACATTACTCAGTCCCTCCATTTTTAACACGTTCCTTCCAGCCTACATTCGGCTTAAAGTTCAAAACCAGTTTGGGAGGCACCAACATACGCTGTCCCGTAGAAGGATTAACCATCACCCTTTCCAACTTTTTCTTGACCTCAAAGGTACCAAAATTTGGCACAAGAACAGTATCATCTTCCAGAAAATGGTCACCCATAGTCTCCACCACAGTATCAACCATCCGTTGAGTTTCCTCCACAGAATGGCCTGTCCTTGCTGCCAATGTTGCGATAAAGTCTTTGTTATTCATATCCTTTTATTTGATTGTTATTCCGTAAATGTCAAATTCCTCAGAGTCAGTGATGAGCACATCATAGAACTCACCGATCTCCAGCTGTCGGTCTGAAACAGGTATCAACACCTCCGGATCAACCTCCGGCGAGCTATACTGTGTCCGCCCGACATAATAATCACCTTCCTCACGATCGATGATGACTCGCTGGATAGAATTCACTTTTTCAGCCTCTATTTCCTCACTGATACGCTGTTGCACACGCATCAGTTTGTCCAAACGCTGCTGTTTAATCTCCTCTGGCACATCATCTTCATAATGCAGTTCCGAATAGGTGCCTTCCTCTTCAGAATAAGCGAAGGCCCCCATCCGCTCAAAGCGAGCCCATTGGGCAAAGGCAATCAGTTCATCAAAATCCTTCTGTGTCTCTCCTGGGAAACCCACCATCAGCGTCGTCCGCAAATGGATATCGGGTACATCCCTTCTGAGTCGCTCCACAAAATCATAGGTCTCCCGTCTGGTGACGTTGCGCTTCATTCTTGTCAGCATATTGTCGGAAATATGCTGCAAGGCTACATCCAGGTATTTACAGACATTCTTGTGTTTACGCATCACTGGTAACAGATCCCAGGGGAAATGCGTAGGATAGGCATAGTGGAGTCGTATCCATTCCACACCGTCGATGTCTGCCATTTGATCTATCAGTTCTGCGATATGTTGCTGGCCATCGATATCAACACCATAATAGGTCAGTTCCTGGGCTATCACATTAAATTCCTTGGTTCCCTGGCTCACTAGATAGCGCACCTCGTCGAGTATCTCTTTCATCGGCCTACTCTGATGCTTGCCTGTGATCAAAGGAATGGCACAATAGGCACAATGACGGTCACAACCCTCACTGATCTTGATATAAGTATAATGTTTCGGTGTTGTGATATGGCGGTGATAATCGGAATTGATCAGAGTATTCGGACAACTCGGAGTATTCTGAGATTCAAGATCACTCAGCAATTTCCTATAATTGAACTTGCCATACCACCCATCCACCTCAGGTATCTCCCTTTCGAGATCAGCCAGATAGCGTTCGGACAGACAACCCATCACGAAAAGTTTCTCAATACGCCCCTCTGTCTTTGCCTGCGCAAATTCCAGAATGGTATTGATACTCTCCTCCTTGGCATCATTGATAAAGCCACAGGTGTTCACCACGACAATCTCTCCCTGAGGGTCATCACTATCGTGCGTACAATGATAACCGTTGGCCTCCATCAGCCCCATCAGCATCTCACTGTCAACGAGGTTCTTGGAGCATCCGAGCGATATGATGTCTATCGTCTTCTTCACTGTTCCCTATACACTTTCAAAGAGTGAATCTACAAACTGTCGCTTGTTAAAAAGTTGGAGGTCAGTCATACCCTCACCTAGTCCGATATACTTTACAGGCACCTTCAACTGGTCGCTGATGCCGATGACGACACCACCTTTCGCTGTACCATCCAGTTTCGTGATTGCCAACGAGGTTATCTGCGTCACAGCCGAGAACTGCTTGGCCTGTTCAAAGGCATTCTGACCCGTGGAGCCATCCAGCACCAGCATCACCTCGTCGGGAGCCTCTGGCATCACCTTCTTCATCACGTCCTTGATCTTCTTCAGCTCATTCATCAGTCCGACCTTATTATGCAGACGTCCGGCGGTATCTATCAACACCACATCGGCACCATTTGCCTTAGCACTGGAGATCGTATCAAAGGCTACGCTGGCAGGATCACTGCCCATCTGTTGTTTGATGACAGGCACACCTACCCGCTCACCCCAGATACAGAGTTGCTCCACAGCAGCAGCACGGAACGTGTCGGCAGCTCCCAGATAGACCTTTTTACCGGCCTGTTTGAACTGCCAGGCAAGTTTCCCTATCGTCGTAGTCTTGCCAACGCCATTCACACCTACCACCAGTATCACATATGGCTTATGATCACCTGGCAGATCCCAGTTGTCATTATCTTCAGAATTGTTCTCAGCCAACAGATCTGCAATCTCCTCCTTCAGGATGCCGTTCAGTTCCGATGTTGACACATATTTGTCACGAGCCACACGTTCCTCGATACGCTCAATGATCTTCAGCGTGGTATCCACACCTACGTCACTGGTGATCAACACCTCTTCCAAATTGTCCAACACATCATCGTCAACCTTAGATTTACCAGCAACGGCACGGGCGAGTTTATCAAACACACTCGATTTCGTTTTCTCCAGTCCCTTGTCTAAAGTTTCCTTCTTTTCTTTATTGAAAAAACCAAAAATACCCATATCACAATATATATTACGGGGCAAAGTTAACAAAAAAAGATGAGAAAACAAAAAAAGAGGTCGCAAATTGCTTTGCAACCTCTCTTTTTTATCTGAAAAATCAATCTTAGTTCTTGAAGAAGTCCTTAACGGCCTCGTTAGGAACCATCTGCTCGTCGAAGATGTAAGCACCAGTCTTGGGGCTCTTTACCATCTTAATCACCTTTGTGTAAGCGCGACCATCCTTTGAACCTTCATGGAGGGTAGCAACGGTTTTCTTTGCCATACTTTAAGTTCTTATTTAATCTCCTTGTGAAGAGTCATTTTCTTCAGGATGGGGTTATACTTCATCAGCTCCAGACGCTCAGCCGTGTTCTTACGGTTCTTTACCGTGATATAACGGCTTGTGCCGGGCAGACCACTATTCTTCATCTCGGTGCACTCCAGGATTACCTGGACACGATTACCCTTTGCTTTCTTGTTTGCCATCGTCGTTAGTCTCCTATCACTTTAATGTCCTTCCAATCTACATATCCCTTGGCAACAGCCTGCTTCAATGCAGCGTCAAGACCTACTTTATTAATCATGCGAAGGCCAGCGGCGCTGATCTTCAACTGAATCCAGCAGTTCTCTTCTACATAGAAGAATTTCTTGCTGAACAGGTTGACGTCAAAGCTTCTCTTCGTGTGGTGCTTTGAGTGAGACACATTACAACCTATCTGTGCCTTCTTTCCTGTAATTTGACAAACTTTAGACATTTCTATCTACTTTTTACTTGTTCTTTTTTACTACTTATTCCAAACAGGGTGCAAAATTACTAATTTTCCTTGAAATAAGAAAAGGCACAAACCGGTTTTGGATAACAATTATGATTTTTTAACTTATTCCTCAACCTCTGCAACTGTCTCACCCTTAAGATAGTCCAAAAACAACTGCATAGCGCGATTGGTAGCAATGGCCAGATTGATGTCACGTCCGTGATCTTCTTCTACTTTGACAGTCACCACCCTCTCGGCATTGCCACAAGCCAGCCAGATTGTACCTACAGGGATATCTTTCGTTCCACCTGTAGGGCCTGCTATTCCCGTTGCAGAGATGGCGTAATTGGTGTTCAGGATCTTACAGGCGCCCAACACCATCTCCTTGGCCACCTCCTCACAAACGGCCGTCTGTTCCTCCAGCACCTGAGGATCGACACCCAGCAACGACTCTTTAATCTCATTCACATATGAGATGATACCTCCCTTGAAATATTTCGAAGCACCGGGAACCGACATGATGGCTTCGGCAATGCGTCCGCCTGTACAACTCTCAGCTGTTCCTACGGTTTTTTCCATATCCCAAAGCAGTTCGCTCACCTCCCTGCTTATCACTTTCGATTCAAAATCCAACATAACTATTCACTTTTCAATGTTCATTATTCACTTAAAAGTCACTTTCGAAAAGGCTGGTGCATCAATACCACAAAACTCACCATCCAAATACTTATAATAGCCCACGATGCCTATCATCGCGGCGTTATCGGTGGTATAACTGAATTTGGGAATATAGATTGTCCAACCATAACGTTTCTCTGCATCATAGAATGCATTACGCAGTCCGTTGTTGGCACTCACACCACCGGCCACAGCCACATGTTTGATACCCGTCTGCTTAACAGCCTTCTTCAGTTTCTTCATCAGGATATCCACAATCGTCCATTCCAGCGAGGCTGCAATATCCTCCTTGTTTTTCTCGATGAAGTCCGGGTCATCAGCCACCCATTTTTGCAGGGAATACAAAAACGAGGTCTTCAGTCCGGAGAAACTATAGTCGAGGTCTGGAATATTCGGTTCTGCAAAATGGAAGGCCTTCGGATTTCCCTTCCGCGCCAGACGGTCGATTATGGGTCCTCCTGGATAGCCTAGTCCCATCACCTTCGAACACTTGTCGATAGCCTCACCGGCAGCATCGTCGATGGTCTGTCCCAGCACTTCCATATCATTATAGGCATTCACCTTCACAATCTGTGAATTGCCACCAGAAACCAGCAGACACAAAAACGGCAATGGCGGTTGATGCGAATCATCTTCATCCTCACGGATAAAGTGCGCCATTACATGACCCTGCAGATGATTCACATCGATCATCGGTATCCCCAGACTCCTGGCAAACCCTTTGGCAAAGCTCACACCAACCAGCAACGAGCCCATCAGTCCCGGACCTCTTGTAAAGGCGATGGCCGACAACTGCTCCTTCGTGATACCAGCCCGTTTGATAGCCTGATCCACCACTGGCACCACATTCTGCTGGTGCGCCCTCGATGCCAGTTCAGGCACCACGCCACCGTAGGCTTCATGTACTGACTGCGACGCCGTCACATTCGACAACAGCACACCATTCTTCAGTACTGCCGCCGATGTATCGTCGCAACTCGACTCTATACCTAATATATATATATCCTTATTCACTCTTTACTATTCACTAATCACTATTCACTCTTCACTAATACGTCAGTATCTCCACGCCGTGCTCAGTCATCACCAGCGTATGCTCCCATTGTGCACTTGGCTTCTCATCTGCCGAGATCACCTCCCATCCATAGGGATCGTCTGCATCGATAAACACCTCATAGGTGCCCATATTGATCATCGGTTCAATGGTAAACACCATTCCAGGCACAAGCAGCATACCAGTTCCGCGATGGCCGTAATGGTTCACATCGGGCTCCTCATGGAAATGCAATCCTACCCCATGACCGGCTAAGTCTCTCACAACACCGTAGTGATATTTCTTGCAGTGCTTCTCTATCGCATGGCCGATATCACCCACAAACGAATAGGGTTTGGCGGCCTCCATACCGATTTCAAGACATTCCTTGGCCACACGCACCAGTTGTTCTTTCTCGGGTGTGGTCTTGCCGATGATGAACATCCGGCTGGCGTCAGCATAATAGCCATCAAGAATGGTGGTGAAGTCTACGTTAATGATATCACCCTCCTCGAGGACATCCTCCTCTTTAGGTACACCATGACAGACCACCTCGTTGATGCTGGTGCATACCGACATCGGGAAGGGAGGTGTATCCTCGTCGCCGCCATAGTTCAGACAAGCGGGTATAGCATTATGCTCCTCGCAGTATTTCCGGCAAATCCGGTCTATCTCCAGCGTCGACATACCTGCACAGATATGCTTCGCTACCTCGTCGAGCACACCCGTATTCACGACACCAGCCCTGCGGATGCCTTCTATCTGTTCCGGTGTCTTTATCAGGTCGCGCGTCGGCACCTCTTTGCCCTTATTCTCCCAATACATGATGGTCTTGTCCATCTCCGTAGGTTCCTGTCCTGACAAGCAGTGCCAACGTCTTTTTTTATTCTTAAAAGCCATTATATTACCTTATTATATATAAGCGGGTGCAAAGTTAGGCATTTTTCCCCTATCTTCCAAATTTCCCCATGATTATTTGGTTTTGGAGTTTTTTATTTGGTATTGTCGAAGAAAATGTCTAACTTTGCAGCATCGATATGGAGAAAATAATCTTAGGTATTGACCCAGGAACAAACCTGATGGGTTACGGACTGCTGAAGGTGAGCGACGGCAAGGCAACGATGGTCACCATGGGCGTGATTGATCTCAGGAAATTTCCGGATGCCTATCTGAAACTCGGACATATTTTCGAGCGTGTCACTGGCATCATCGACGGCTATCTGCCCGATGAGATGGCCATCGAGGCGCCGTTCTTTGGCAAGAACGTACAGTCGATGCTGAAACTGGGTCGGGCACAGGGTACTGCTATTGCTGCGGCTATCCATCACGGTGTGCCCATCCATGAGTATGCTCCCATGAAGATCAAGATGGCCCTGACGGGTAATGGTGCAGCCTCGAAGGAACAGGTAGCTGGCATGTTGCAACGGCTCCTGAAGATACCCAATGAAGAGATGTCGAGGTTTATGGATGCCACTGACGCCCTCGCTGCCGCCTATTGCCATTATCTGCAGATGGGCAGGCCTGAGAGCGACGTGAAGTATCGGGGATGGAAGGATTTCGTAAACAAGAACCAGGATAAGGTTTCAAAACGCAAGAAGAAGGATGAAGACGATTGAGATGACTCAGGCCCGTGCGAGAAAGCCTGATTGGTCGATGGCAGAACCTGTGGACTTCTGTCTGGATGCGGGAGAACACATTGCCATTGTGGGTCGCAACGGTGCAGGTAAGTCGATGTTTGTGGATATGCTCACGGGGTGCCATCCCGTCTTTCCAGGTATGATCAGATACGCCTTCGACGAGCCCTATAACAATCTGAAGCACATCACTTTCCGGGATACATACGGTGGTGACAACGACCGCACCTATTTCCTGCAGCAGCGCTGGAATCAGATGGAGATCGACGAGGAGACACCAACAGTAGGTGACAAACTCGAAGAGGCTTATCAGTTGGCTGGCGAAGACACCCCTGAGCGAAGGGCACTGCAGAAGCATATCTATGAAATCTTTCATCTGGAGCCCCTGCTCGATAAGTATATCATTCTGCTATCGAGTGGCGAGTTGCGGAAATACAAACTGGCTTCATCGCTTTTCACCAATCCGAAGGTGCTCATCATGGAGAATCCGTTTATCGGACTCGATCGTGAGACAAGGACGCAGTTGAAAGAACTGATGACGATGCTGGCAAGAGAGCAAGGTCTGCAGATTATACTCGTGCTGGCGAAGACCGACGAAATACCAGAGTTCATTACGCACATCGTCGAGGTGAGGGACATGAGGGTCTTGCCGAAGTATAGTGTAGAGTGGAGAACTGAGAGTTTAAAGTTCTTGCCACCAAAGGGACGCAAGAACTCTACACTCTACACTCTCAATTCTAAACAAAAAACAGAGGTTATCAAGTTCAACAACGTGAGCATCCGCTACGGCTCCCGCACGATCCTAAAGGACCTGGACTGGACGGTGATGAAAGGAGAGCATTGGTCATTGTCGGGACAGAATGGCTCCGGCAAGTCTACCCTACTCTCATTGGTCTGCGCCGATAACCCCCAGAGCTACGCCTGCGACATCTCTCTCTTCGGACGCAAGCGAGGTTCGGGTGAGAGCATCTGGGACATCAAGCGCCATATCGGCTATGTTTCGCCAGAGATGCATCGCAGCTACCGGCAGAACATCCCTGTCATCGAGATTGTGGCCAGCGGATTAAAAGATACGGTGGGACTCTACACACGACCTACTGAAGCAGAGAAGGTTCAGTGCCGGAAATGGCTCGACCGTCTGGGAATCATCCATCTGGCGGAACGGAAGTTTATGGAGATTTCAAGCGGTGAACAGCGGTTAGTACTCTTATCAAGGGCATTCGTCAAGGAACCCGACCTGCTGATACTCGACGAGCCGCTACATGGTCTTGACGATGAGAACCGTCGCATGGTGAAGGCGCTTGTGGACGATTATTGCCAGGATCCTAACGTGACCATGATCTATGTGACCCACTATCAGGAAGAGCTACCAACCTGTATCGATCATAGCATCTTCCTGGAAAGGCATTGATTTATTTATCATCAAGCAGCGCAGCCGTGCGGACACGCGAGAGTGTCTCCGGTGTCATCTGCAGATAACTGGCGATATATACCAACGGGGCACGAAGCACCAGTTGCGGCTGACGCTTGATCAGTTTCTGATAGCGATCCTGTGCACTCTCAAAGCGCAGCATGTCGGCATGGATCTGTGACAGGATAAGCGACTCTTCAAGAATCTTTCTGTAAAGGATCTGGATGTTCACGCTCTTCATGGCGACAGCCTCCAGGTCTGCTTTGGGCATCGCAATGAGGACGGTAGGTTCGATGGCCTTGATCTGCAGGTGCGTGGGCTGCTCACGGAACAGGCTCTCGATACACATCACAATCGAGTTCTCGGTAGCCATATACTCCGTCAGCTCCTTACCATTCTTATAATAGAACTGGCGCACGAGTCCCTTCACCACCCAATAGATATTGGTGCAGGTCTCGCCCTCACGAAGAATCATCTCGTTCTTCCCATATCTCATAGGAACAAGGATGCTTTCCAGCAAGTCCAGCTCCTCATGGGTCATTGTACTGTAACGACGGGCCAGCTCGCGGGCAACGTCTCTTGAAGTAATACTGACAGTAGCCATAGGTCTTTATAAATATAAATATGTATGTTATTAGTCCAATTTCAACACAGCGAGGAAGGCCTTCTGAGGCACCTCCACATTACCAATCTGCTTCATGCGCTTCTTACCGCGCTTCTGCTTCTCGAGCAGCTTACGCTTACGCGACACATCACCACCATAACACTTGGCAGTAACATCCTTACGCACCTGCTTCACCGTCTCACGGGCGATGATCTTCGCTCCAATAGCAGCCTGGATAGCGATATCAAACTGCTGACGCGGAATGAGTTCCTTCAGTTTCTCACACATGCGCCGGCCGAAGGTTACGGCATTGTCCTGATGCGTGAGTGTGGAAAGTGCATCCACAGGCTCACCATTCAGGAGGATATCAAGCTTGGCCAGCTTCGACGGACGGAAGCCATCGATGTGATAATCGAATGAAGCATAGCCTTTAGAGATTGACTTCAGCTTGTCATAGAAGTCGATCACGATCTCACCCAAAGGCAGCATGAAGTGTATCTCCACACGGTTGCCGCTCACATATTGCTGGTCGATGAGTTCACCACGCTTGTCAAGACAAAGGGTCATGATGGGACCGATATAGTCGGCAGCGGTGATAATCGAGGCACGGATATAAGGTTCCTCAATATGGTCGATGAGTGTCAGATCGGGCAGTCCCGAGGGATTATGCACCTCCTTCACATCACCCTGCTTGGTGTAGCACATATATGATACGTTGGGCACGGTGGTGATAACGTCCATATCAAATTCACGGTCGAGGCGTTCCTGAATGATCTCCATGTGAAGCAGACCCAGGAATCCGCAACGGAAACCGAAACCGAGGGCCACAGAGCTCTCTGGTGTAAACGTGAGCGAGGCATCATTCAGCTGCAGTTTCTCGAGCGAGGCACGAAGATTCTCATAGTCGGTGGGATCAATGGGATAGACGCCCGCAAACACCATCGGCTTCACTTCCTGGAAACCCTCGATGGCAGCCTTACAGGGCGTGGCCACATGGGTGATGGTATCTCCCACCTTCACCTCCTTCGAATTCTTGATACCCGAGATGATATAGCCTACATCACCTGTGCGCAGCTCCTTACGGGGAATCATGTCCATCTTCAACACCCCGATCTCATCGGCATCGTATTCCATTCCGGTATTGAAGAACTTTACGAGGTCACCCTGGCGGATTACACCGTTCACGATTTTGAAATAGGCAATGATACCTCGGAAGGAATTGAACACAGAGTCGAAGATAAGCGCCTGTAACGGGGCATTCTCATCGCCCTCAGGATGCGGGATACGCTCCACAATGGCATCGAGCACCTGCTCAATACCCTCGCCCGTCTTTCCTGACGCACGAAGGATCTCCGAGCGGTCACAGCCTATCAGGTCTACGATCTCATCCTCTACCTCATCGGGCATAGCCGACGGCATGTCAATCTTGTTGATCACGGGGATGATCTCCAGATTGTGGTCAATGGCCATATAGAGATTTGATATCGTCTGAGCCTGGACACCCTGAGTGGCATCCACCACCAGCAAAGCGCCCTCACAGGCAGCAATGGAACGCGACACCTCGTAGGAGAAGTCGACGTGTCCCGGCGTATCAATCAGATTGAGGATATATTTTTCACCATTGTGCATATATTCCATCTGGATAGCGTGGCTCTTGATGGTGATACCGCGCTCACGCTCCAAGTCCATATCATCAAGCATCTGTCCCTCAGTCACTTGAATGGTCTTGGTAAATTCCAGCATGCGGTCAGCCAGCGTCGACTTACCGTGGTCTATATGTGCAATGATACAGAAATTTCTGATATGATTCATTAATAATCGTGTAGTTTGAGTTGCAAAGGTACAAAATTTCTGTCGTTTCACCAATATTTTTGCTTTTTTTTGTATCTTTGCACCGAAAAATTACATTCGTTATGAAAAAAGTAATACTATTTGCGTTGGCAACCCTCATTTTGGGAGCCTGTCAGGAGTCGCTGGAAGACAAATGTGCCAGAGAGTGTGTGGAGTTTACGAAGCGGAAGTGTCCCTCAGCTGTGGCACAGGACATGATTATCGACAGCATGACCTTCGAACGTGCCTCGCACACCATACAATATTATTATAAGCTAACGGGCGCTTCCGACCGTTCCGATGCCTATCTGAAGGATCAGGCCCGAGACGCCCTGAAGAACGCGCTCAAAAACACCACTCAGGTAATGTCTTACAAGGAGGCTGGTTATAACTTCAGGTATATCTACTATTCTGAGAAGAATCCGCAGACGATCTATCTCGATATCCTGCTGACGGAAAAAGATTATCAATAAGCCCGCTTTTTTATGTTTATACTTTATTTTTGAACATCCGACTTATGGTATTCATATAGTCCGTTGGCGTGATACCGAAGGAGAATTTAAAAGCACTGTTGAAAGCAGCTGTATCCTTGAAGCCACACTTGCTGACAATGTTTTCCATCGAGTAGTCCGTGTGTTCCATGAGTAGCTTTGCAGCATATTCTGCCCGAAGGGAGTTGATATAGTCTTTTGTTCTTTCGGGATCCGTGTAGCGTGGCACAAGCCTGCAGAACTCATCCTGACTGACTCTCATAAACTTTATCAGTGCGTAATAGTCGAAATCGGGATCCGTAAATGGTTTCTCCTTTTTCACACGGGCATCCATCTTCACAAAGAAAGCCTCCTCATCTTTTGGAGCAGCCTTGGTCTTTTTCGTCTTCGGCTCCAATTCTTTTATTTTCACCACATCTACCTGCTCATCCAACGACAGTTCTCCGTCGCCCACAATTGTCCGATTGTCATCCAGTGCATTAAGAATACGGCGAAGTTGCTCATTTCGCTGCCTGATGATCCTTCCTTGACGCAGACCGATACTTCCCAGCACGAGGAGCACTATCACGATGACAACCAGTATCACGATGATGTTATCGGCCTCAGCCAGCGTATGTACATGGGCGTGGCAAAACTGCGTTGAAAGTAATAGCAGCGAGGCGGTTACGATAATGTTCCTTCTTATAATAATCATTTATATAGTTTATGGCTGCAAAATTATTGTTTTTTTGTGGTATATACAAGTATTTACAGTCAGAAAATGCTATCGATTTTCGACTGTTTGCTATCAAAATGTGTGATTTATTGTTGTTATTTGAAATAAAAGTTGTAATTTTGCAACCGTAAAATGACAAGAAATGATACAGATTGACGCAACATTAGATCAATTGTTACAGTCCGTTGAGCAGAATGGTGTGTGTGTGGAAAAAGAGATACACGGTTACCCCGTGACCAGCGTGGATGTGGTGTTTCCGCACGTCATGGTCCTTTTGTGCCTGCGCGGCACTGCACGCATCATGTTCGACATGCAGGAGTTTGTGATTGAAAAGAACGACTTTGGAATCATCCCACCCGGCCATTTCTTGCAGCGCATATCGTGTTCGGAAGATTACACCTTAGCATGCGTTCTCATCTCGGCGGAGATGTACGAAGAGGCGAAGGCACATACTTTCAGCCACGAACATGATAAGTTCAACTATGCACCGATATGCCGTCTGACCGATGAGCAAGCCCAGCACGTGATGGCGCTGAACGATATTATGGAGGCGATTGCTTCGCACGACACCAACGACTTGCAACTGCGGCAGCAGATGTTGTTGTCGCATCTGGCAGTGGGCTTGGAGTTCATCAACTACTACCGCCGTGAACAGGACAGGGAGTGGGCGGAGAGCCGTTCCGCAAAGCTTTACACGCAGTTCTGCGATCTGGTGATAGAGCATTATAGGGAGAACCGCAATGTCAATTTCTATGCCAACCTGATGGACTACGACCCACGGTATTTCTCAAAAGTGTTCCGCCAGTTCTCTGGCGGTCACTCGCCTCTGGAATGGATTCAGCAATATGTGGCGACGCAGGCGAAGCGCATCATGGACATGCATCCTAAGCAGACGGTCAAGGAGACCGCCTACCAACTCGGTTTTCCTGACACTGCCAATTTCTGCCGTTACTTCAAGCGTGCCACCGGCATCTATCCGCAGGAGTATAAAAAGAGGATGTATTCAAAAACTCAAGATTAGTTTAATTTTCAAAGTTGAATAACCCGCTTCTGTTCATCAGACAAGTGTAACAGGGGGACGGTTCTTTTGTTACATTACGGAAGTTCGGTCTGGAACTTCTCCAGCAGGAACAGCGAACGCTCCTTGGCGCCGTTTTCACGCCATTTGTCGACCTTGCAGTTGTAATAGGGATTGTCGCAGAAGGCATCCGACAACGTCCCCGGCCGACAGCCCCAGCTCAGGTGCAGCTCCTGGGCGATGGCGTCCACCTCACGCTCAAACTGCGACTTGTTGTTGGGATAGCCGCGATGGTCACGGCACTCGCAAAAGAGCACCGCATAGGCACTGGCGCCCCACATGTAGGTCTGGACGGCAGCCACGGCCTTGGCTAGCTCCTCGCGGGTGAGCGGTGTGGCGGGTTTCTTATCGGTGGCGGCAGTTTCTTTCTTGTAACAGAGTTCGTTGACATTGCCGTCGATGATGTTCAATTGTCCGATCTGTGCGCCTAGGCTCTCCGCGCATCCATTTCATTATTTCATATTTCATAATTTCATAAAGGTGTATTTTGGATGGATTTTCGGTGCGGCAGCATATAGGGAGGATATTTCAATATTATATACTCTATATATTATATATATTATAATATATATAATATATAGAAATCTATGATTCATTATTTCAGAAAATGCTTATGAAATTATGAAATAATGAAATGACGCAGGAGGGAGCAGCGGTCGTGTAAAGAATCTTCAATCAACTCATTTTGCAGGCTCAGAGACCTGTCCGCAGAACCCCCCGACCGCCCTCACAGGGAGGCTTGGGCGGAATACCAGAAACCCCGGGCTTTCCGTCAGAAACCCCAAAGCCATCCCTTGTCACGCGTAAACATTTCTTACCGATTTCAAGGTGTGCCGAGGACGGCGAAGATGGTGGCGACTTCCGCCGGCAGGAAGGTGCGGCGGGTGAGACGGGCCAGATGAGAGGTGGAGGGGTCGTCGATGAGCAGCGACTTGAGCTTCTTCCAGGCCGCGCGGGGAGTGATGGCGGGAAAATAGGCCTGCGCCAACTCCATTCGTCCGTATGATCTTGTGGTTGTTTTCATACTGCAAAGATACTAAAAATCCCTGAATTATGCAAATATTTTAGCATGAAAAGTGGCCATAAGTGGCATTAAGTTTCCATAGGTTTCCACAAGTGGCATCGAAGACCGGAAAAGCTTGTATTTACGAAGAATTCTGCGTATCTTTGCAACAGAATCTTCAATAGGTTTTAAAATTAACATTTTTGTTTCACTCTTTTAAAATTTTTCAATTATGGCAAAGGAAAACATTGCTTTTTTGGTAAACCTCCGCAAGAACACCCAAGAGGGTTCGCCGATGGAGGGTCGTTACTACCCTGAGGCCGAGTCGAAGGAGACCCTTTCGACCAAGGGTTTCGCCAAGCACGTCTCTGAGCACGGCGGCACGCTGGTGACGCTCGAGTTCATGCAGCTCGTCTTGGCAGCCATCGTGAAGTGCCTCAAGGAGATGATGAGTCACGGTCAGCCCGTGAAGCTCGACGGTCTGGGCACCTTCCGCCCTACTGTTACCTCTGTTAAGAACGGCGCCGCCACGATCGAGGATGCCCTCCGCATGGGTGTCAACAACATGGTTGCCGGCGTTAACTTCGTGTTTATCCCCGAGAACGCCCAGGGTGAGGAGATCACCTCGAAGAAGTTCAAGGATCAGTGCTCATTGCAGTTCGCCTACCTCGTGGAGACCGTCAAGAAGGTCATCGGTGGCAAGGAGAAGAGCTACACCCTGCGCACCCCGCTTTCGGCCTGGGGCATCATCAGCGCCGACGAAGAGGGCTCTGAGGGCTCTGAAGGCGGCGAGACGCAGCAGGGCGGCCAGGGCCAGCAGGGCAATCAGAATCAGCCCACGGGCTATGCGCTGACCATCAGCAAGACCGGTAGCGGTAGTGCAAGTGTGACTCATGATGGCAACGCCGTGACTTCTGGCGCTTCTCTGAACGAGGACGATGAGGTGGAGATCAGCATCACGCCCGCCAGCGGTGCAACGCCCACTGCAACCATCAACGGTTCGACCATCGAGCTGACCGCGGACGGTGGTGTCTACTCTGGTAGCTTCGCTATGCCTGCCCAGGCTTCGACCCTCGTGATCAATTCCGGCACTGGCGGCGGTGACGGTGGCGACGGACTGACGAACGACTAGGCCTATGAAAAAGAGGATCATTGAGATTGCGGTGAAGGTCATAGTAGCCGCACTCACGGCCTTCCTGACGGCCATCACCACCACGAGCTGCATGGGACTGGGGCCCTTTGGGCAGTGAGAAGTGAAAAGTGAGAAGTGAATAACGAGAAAAAGGGACTGACATCGCTGCGATGCCGGTCCCTTTTACGTTGCGGAGAGAGAGGGATGGAGACTATTATGCCGTATCATACCGTAACTCTCTGTTTTTATTTGCCTTAAAAGCCGTTTAACTCTATTGTTGTTACACATTATTTCATTTCATTCTGTCTGATTTTGGGTATTTCAGCATCATGGCAGCCTTGTTTCTTATTCCTGTTAGAAGAAAATAATCCTAATTAATTTAGGAAATCATCCTCACCAGAACCGGCTGCAAAAATACAAAGAATTGTTGATTCCACCAAATGTTAAAATAAATTTTTGCGATAACAAACAGTCTCACCAGAACAATAAGGCACTTATAATTATCCTGCGCCAAGTTTTCCAAGACGCATTATTATTGATGTCTGGCTTCTTCCCATTTTACGGGATATATACTTGATGTCTTTTCCTTCTTGATACATAGCCAAAAGAAGTCTGTCCTCACCTCTTGTCCATGTTTTATTAGCATTAGGATGTACAGCATAACTTTTCTCTGTAACCTTTTCCGGATTCAAGAACTCATCAACAAAAACAGACGGATATCGCTTGTCGTACATAACTATGGTTCTAATCTTTGCTCTTGTAATAGCTACATAAAACAGTCTGCGTTCCTCTCCAAATGGGAATTTGTCACTTTTGGTTAGCACGATATCTAAAACGGGATCATCACTAACCTGTGATGGAAAGCCATATATATCTTTGTTACACTGAAGTATAATGACATAGTCTGCCTCCAAACCCTTAGACTTGTGAACAGTAAGGAACTCTATTTTTCGACCATTGATAACATAATAGAACTTTCCGTTTTCCTTCACACTTTGATATGTAAAGGACAGGTAGTAATCATCGAACGAATACCTTCCAAGAAGAAAGATTGATTTGTCTTCCGGAATGTCATCTACAAGCTGACCAATATCATTGCAATAATTATTCCTTTCATACCCATGAAATGCAAGTTCTGTCCTTATATTATTGCTAAATGGATGGATACTCTTCGTAATCTGTGCCTTATTCTTCTGTATAAATCCTGAAGATAGACTTACCAACGGCTCGCCGAATCTATAAGTCGTCTCTATCTTATTGATTTCTGTCGGGCCAAAGAATTCTGAAAAACTATTGAACAGCGCCATATCACTGCCTGAGAAACGGTAGATAGACTGCCAGTCATCACCAACGCAATATAACTTTGCTGGAGGATTGCCTTCCCTCAATGCCAAAAGGAATTGGTATCTGTCAACACTGATATCTTGAAACTCATCTACGATAATATAATCGTATTGTACCGGATGATGTCTGCGGCATAGATCTGTTGCGTTCAGTATAGCATCGGTAAAATCTATCTGACCTCTCCGACGGAGTTCATCCACATAATGATCGTACACCGGTCTAAAGATGTTTTTGATGATGAACAAACTCCTTTGGTCATCTGTTTTATTTAGAAGCTTATCAAGAGATTTGCAGCTGGACTTCAGCAGTGTGATAAACGTCACTACCAAACGTATAAAAGCCTTCTCCTGCTTGCTACCTTCAGGGATAATCATGTCGTATAGCTCCTCAGCCGACTTCTCCTGATATGGTATTCCATGCTTGTCAAGCACCTTTTTCAAACTCTCTTTTATGTCAGTATAATAGAAGTCAGCACTAGTCGTTGTTAGGAGGGTGGTGCCAAACTTCTCATGAACAGCTTTCTTCCAAGTAATACCATCGCCATAATGCTCATTTGCCTCTTCATAGGTAATGCCTTTATCTTTGGCAAACCAAACAGGAACCAGACCATGCTCATCTACACCAAAATGTTCAAGATATGCTCTTCTCATCTTACCATGATCATCATAATAAATGGAAAAGTCTGGTTTATACTGCGCATGAGTCTCATCAGCCACCTTATGCTCATACTGCTCTTCATAGCGAAATTTAATGCCGAGAGATGAGAGTGCGAAACACAATTTCTGTTCCTGCTGGCTTCTGACATAAATGGGGTTTCCATCCATATCAGGGAACATGCTCTTTAACGTATTTGCCTTCTGAGCAATAAGATCCTGCCTACGCTCGCTTTTTCTCTTTTCCCAGTCCGTTTCGGATATTTGGTAGTCAACGAAGTATTCTACGACGCTCTCACGAAAATTCTCATTCTTCAGGAGTTCACGATAGATACTGACAAAAAGAGCATCAGTATTTTCACAGATAGAAGGCTCCTGTCCTGTCACCTGACCTATGAGATCAAGTGCAAGTTTATGAAATGTATAGCCTCTTAGTCCTGGTATATCCATCCTGTCAGTCAGTTCTGCTGCAGCTTTGTTGGTATAGCTTATCAGCAGAATCTTCTCTGGATTGACATTTAACCTTTCTGTCAGATATTTGACTTTGCCGACAATAGAAGAGGTTTTCCCGCTTCCTGCACTACTAACCACAAGACAGTTATTCTCCTCAGAAACAATAGATCGTCTTTGCTGTCCGTCTAAGGGATAAGTCAAACAATGATCGAAAAAATCTTTATTCTGGTCAAGACGAGATTTTATGATTGCCTCATTATGTTTTTTCACAAGGCTATTGATTTCCCCATAATCAGATATCAGTTTCTCCAGTCTATACGAGGGGGTAATTTTGAAAGTATCTAATTTTCTCTTCAGCGTATAGGCATCATTGAACACGGAGGTAAATTGATCAATAAAATGTTCTTCCTCAGAACCAGACACATAACACCCATCGAATACTTTCTCTAATGCACTTTCTATATCATCAAACTTACATTCATTCTGTTGTTTAGCTTTCTCATATGCAACGTCATAACTGCTACGTATAGGAATGGTGAGTGATTGCGAAATCTCATAATCGAAGTTGTCCGACTCAGTTTTGAGCCGATTTCTCATTGTTATGAACAGGATAATTCCTAAAACGACAAGAACTGCTGCTAAAATGATGTACGATGTCATGCTATCTCCATATCAAACATTCTCATAAATTATGCGGCAAAGATACTAATAATCTGTCAGTTTCTTATCAAGTTCTCCTTTTTTTCGTATTTTAATAATCAAATGAGTATCAATAATTGAATGATTTAATCCAATAAAAAGATAAAATAACCTAATTATATATAGGAGACAGCACTATCCAAAACACCATTTCGTTTTTTTCTGTATTTTTGTTGTCCGTATAGAGAACTAAGACGAAAAAATGCTGTACAATCTACATGAAGACAGATACAGGTCATAGGATTTACATCCACAACACGAACTGCTCACTGGTAAAATCCAATGGGACAATGGGCTCGCCGAGTTCCTTGGCTGTGGAAGCACGAAGGCCCAAAACATAATGAATTCTGGTGTCCTTCAAGAACGAGACATAGCCTATCGTGCTGGAAACCGGTGGCGTTTCAACAAGACACTACTAACAAGACTGCTAGAGGAGGAACCGGAGAGGTGGGTCAGGGGACGGTTCTCTGACCCACTTTTTCATTAATGTGGGTCATCCTAGTCATGGGGACAGATTCTGTCTTTGATCTTTTTTGAGATCACGGGGTCGGTTCTCCTGATCATTTTTTACGTTGAAAATGATCAGGAGAACCGACCCCGTGATTAACACATTCTAGTTACTGCAACCCACCAAATTATCAAGGCAAAAACAATTTGGATCAGGATATAACAAAACAACCGTTCCACTGTTACATTGTATTGGTTAATTTTGTGCCGTTCGTCGATTTAACTTTTCTTTATTTTATTTTTTTTGATATTAACGATAAAAGCACTACCTTTGCAGCCGCAACAGATTTAATCACGTTTTTCGCATTAATAATCTGCTACCATTCACAAGCTAAACTGATAACTACAAAGAAAGATGAAGTGTGTTTTTATGTATTAACAAAAAAAGTTTAGCTTATGGTAACAAAGAAAAAACAGTTTGAGAAGCCCTCGATGATAACAAGAGCTTACACAACAGCCTCCTCCAGCTGCAGGCAACTAAGTTTTGGAGGTGCATGGCGGCGCCTTAGTCTGACGCTGCTCGTCGCGCTCTGCTGCCACACCGCTGCAAGCGCAGAGACACTTACGGTTTATGATGGGACGAATGATTCCCAGTATCTCCCTGTATACGGGTATTATGCAGACATGTCAGATACCAAATCCGAGTTTGTCATCCCCAAAGGACAGTTGGGTGATATGGAAGAAGGCACTATCTCCAAACTGAAGTTTTATCTTAAGACAAGCTTAACTGCCGCCTGGACTGCTAAGTTTCAGGTGTATCTCAAAGAAATTGATGCAACCACATTGACGGGTATTGTCGGCCCCGATGCCAGCACCGTGGTCTATACCGGAACCTTGGATGCCACAGGAACGGAGATGACGGTGACATTTGACACACCATATACCTACAATGGTGGCAACCTGCTGATTGGTACAAATGTCAGTGAGAAAAGTAGTAATTGTAACAAAGCATATTTCTATGGTGTTGATCAAAACGAGAATACTGGATGTTATAGAGGAACTCTGTCAAAGTTCATCCCAAAGACCACATTCACCTACACACCCTCCAGCAGCGTGGTGTCTAAGCCGAAAAATCTGGCTGCCTCGAACATCACGCACGAAAAGGCTACCATCACCTGGATAAGCGATGAATCTGCCTGGGACATCGCCTGGAGCACCGATCCCGACTTTAATCCGGCATCAGCTACCACACGTGCCGACAACGTGAGCGAAAAGACCTACACCATCACCGGTCTCAGCCAGTTGACCGACTATTATGTTGCCGTGCAGAATGCCGGTAGCGGTAAATGGAGCTCAACGTTGCATTTCAAGACCGCGGCTATAGCCACTGCCGTCGGCAATAGCTGGAGCGAAAACTTTGAAAGTCCCGGCGGATGGGATCTCATCAATGGTGAACTTACCAACCAGTGGACTTGGGGCACCGCTGCCAACAACGGCGGTACGCACGCCCTCTACATCTCCAACGACGGCGGTACAACCAATGCCTATACTTTTATTACTAGTAATACGATAGTGTATGCCACAAGGTTACTTACCTTCACCGAAGGGACATTCGAGTTCTCCTACGACTGGCGGGCCTACGGTGAGAACAATAGTGACTATCTGAGAGTAGCCCTGAAACCAGCAACAGAGTCGCTCACTGCTGGTACGACCGCTCCTACAGGTCTTAATGCTACGTCACTCCCCACGGGCTGGATAGCCTTGGACGGTGGGAGTCAACTGAGTGGGGTTACGGCATGGCAACACAAAGATGCAACCATCGATGTCGCCGCTGGCGACTACTATCTGGTCTTTGCCTGGCGCAACGACGGTGGTGCAGGAAATAATCCACCGGCAGCCATTGATAATGTGAGCATCAGTAAATATACTGATAAGGTTACAGACTTGGCCGTGAGCAACATCACTACCACCGCCGCCACCATCAGTTGGAACGGCAACGGCGATAGTTATAACGTCAGATATACAAAACTGTTCCTCACTGAAGGCTTTGAAGGTGGTAGCATGCCCGCAGGATGGACAAAAGAGGGTACTGGTCTTTTTTCAATAGGAACAGGTGACAATGAAACTGACCGTGGCAGCCATAGTGGCAACAAAAATGCAAGGTTTCCGTCTTCTTCCTCTAATATAGGCAACCAGACATATCTTATCACCCCAAGCATGGATTTAAGTGGGGAGACAAGCCTGAAACTCTCTTTCTGGTATATCAACAGAGCTGCTGTTAGTCATATCGATGGCATCGGCGTGTACTATCGTGTGGGCACTGAAGGTGAATGGAACGAACTGTGGAGCACCACAGAAGCACATGGATCTTGGACGAACCAAGAGGTTACGCTGACAGGCCTTGCTGCCAACTACCAGTTAGGCTTTAAGATGACAAACAACGATGGCTATGGAGTCGGATTGGACGATATCCAAATTACCCCCGCTGACTGGCAGACCGTCAACGACATCACAACCAAGAGTACTACCCTTACAGGACTTGACGCTAACACCACATACGGATGTCAGGTGCAAAACGTGAAGGGTGGTAATACTTCCCTCTGGTCGCCTATTGCTACGTTTACCACTGCGGCGGCTGCCGTCGTTCTGACCGACGGTGAAGACCTGTCGGCCCTGTCAGCATACGCCGGGCAGAAGGTTGTCGTGACCTATTTGCGCTCATTCACCAGCGGCAAGGCTTCTACGGTGTGTGTGCCGTTCGCCTTCGACGTAACATCGGCTGGTGGCACGTTCTACACGTTTACGGGCATCACGAAGAGCGGTAGCACATATATTGCCAATATGACGGCAAGTGTGAGCAAGACGCTGACACCTAATACGCCTTACGTCTTCATGCCGAGTGCAACGGGCGACATGGATTTCAGCGGTACATATACGCTCCCTGCCTCGCTGACGGCCAGCTCGGCCACAAGCGGCGACTGGAAATTCTACGGCACCTATACGCGGCTGACTTACGGCACGGCTCCGATGACGGGCTATGTGTATGGCTTTGCCTCGGTGGATGCAACGGTGGAGGGTCACGAAGTGACAGCGGGCGAGTTCGTACGTGCCACGACGGGTGCTGGTGTTCCCCCGATGCGCTGCTACCTGATCTACAAGGACGGCGAGGCTTATACCAATGCCCGCGCCCTGACGCGCGGCGAGGAGATGCCGCAGAGCATCATTGTGCGCCTGCTGGATGCGAACGGGCAGACGACGAGCATCGGCTCGCTGGACATGAAGACGGGCGAGATGGAGTTCGATGGATGGTACTCGCTCGACGGTAGCCGCCTCGAAGGCAAGCCCACAAAGAAGGGACTGTATATCAATAATGGAAAGAAGGTTATCATTAAATAAGGAAAGGAGGACACAATTATGAAGAAACAATATGAGAAGCCTTCGATGAAGGTATACGAACTGAAAGGACGCTCACAGATTCTGGCTGGAAGCCCCGACCCATACGACCGCGACTTCGGCTACATGCCTGGCGTCAACGATGATATGAACAAGACGGCGTAAAAAAGTGTGCAGAAGAAAAGAATAAACAAAAGGTTTCTTTTTGTGCACTAGGCTAGGTCTTTGATCTTTATTAAAGAAGAGAATAGGAAACGGAAGTCAGTCGGCTTCCGTTTTTTTCGTCGTACGCTCGGCAAACCCAGACAAGGGGCAGGTCCCTGTCAGGAGGATATAATCGGACTGGCGTTTGGCTACTCGTTTTACTTTGGCAAGGAGGGTAAATGCCGGTTACGCCTGTACACAGTAGGGTCGGTTCCTACTGTGTATAGATAAATATACCGCTGCAAAGATACGCGCTCGGCTCTGCCGCTTGCTACCGCAGGGACGCAAGAACTAAATGGGTCGGGGGACGGTCCTCTGATCTGTTTTAAAGATAAAACCAGGAAACGGAAGTCCGCAGGAGATCGCGGGGACAGGTGATTGATCTTTTCCCCTAAGATGAGAATAGGAAACGGAAGTCAGCCGCAGCTTCCGTTTCTTCGTTGTAGTCATGGGGACAGATTCTGTCTTAATCTCCAAATGGATCATGGGGTCGGTTCTATTGATCACTTATCAAGGCAAATAATATGAGAATTAAGACAGTAATGAATCATGACACACCGTGCCTGACACACCGTGCCTGGCACCGTGTGACATTATCAGATTCCTTCAAAATCGCCTCTTTTCCGTATTCGTGCCACCAGAATGTGGTGCCATAGAGGGCGTAGTTTGGACAACTTTGGGGCCTATTTCCTCAATATGTCCAAAGATGGGGTGTTTGTCCACACAAGTATGAGAAGAATCTGCGTTTTTTCTTGGAATCGGAAGAAAATCGCCGTAACTTTGCATCGTCGAAAAGAAACAGACGACAAAGATAACAATAGTATAAACATTAAAATATTTAAGATTATGACAACAAAGAATTTCAATGCAAAGAAGATGCTCATGAGCGCAGTTGCAGCAGTAGTTTTCTCATTCGTGTTCACCACCAGTGCTAACGCAGGTACCACACCTCAAGAGAATACGCAAAGGACCAATCTTGAAGTCCGAGTCAAAGCGAGTCCTAATGGGGATAGCCAAAAGAAGCAAGAACAGAATAAAGATCAGAAGCAAGAAAAGAAGCAGGAACAGAAGCAAGAAAATACAGATGTTGTATCCAAACTCATCCAGAAGTTTGGCATTCGTGTAAAATAACCTGCTACTGATCATAAGACAATAAACAAAGCGTCCTGGATTCGTTTCCAGGACGCATTTTCTTTTCAAAGAGCACAAAGTTATTACGGTGCAACGAAGTTTTTCCCATAATTATTTGGAAGTTTCAACTAAAGTTCGTATCTTTGCAAACGGTTAAATGAATCAGGATACAGATTATAGTTTTTTTAAAATTTGATCATAAATTGTTTTAGGTTTAATAATGTCGAGAAGACATTGTATAGGTTTCTATTTCTTAGTATTAGACTAAGTTAACTATCAGCTCGCAGCGGCGGGCCTTTTTTGTATATATACCGTGCCCAAACATCAAAAAATGTCCCCAAAATGTCCCGAAAACGTTTCAAATGTTTCTTTTGTATCACGTTTCTTTTGTATCACGGCGGGGATGAAATTTCCTATTAATATATGACATTACTTATTTTTATTTTTTAATATATTTATAAAAATAAAATAATATAATATATATATAAAAATAAAGACAAATTTCCCGCACGAGGCAAAGATACAAAAGAAACGTGAAACATTTGAAACATTTGAAACGCTTGTACTACTTTATGTCGAGAAGCCCCTCAAAATTGTCTGGGATGGATATCTTAAAAAATGTTGAACGACTAGAAAAACCTGGAGTTCCGAACTGAAAACACGTTGACGCGCCCTTACAAATATGTTCGCATCGAACTAGGAATGGAAAAAATACACATTGCGGAAAAAGTTTTGGAATATTATTCCGTAAAGAATGTTAACGTTTTCGGAACTTTTTCAGGATTCACTTGTTTTCGTTTTTATATGTGCTTACCTTTGCAGTGCTTTCTTTTCATTCAAGTATTAACAATTTAAATTTTTAAAGATTATGGGTAATATCAAAGTTAGAGGCAAAATGCAGCGTGTGGCGGTCATCAACCAGAACCGCGTCCTCGCTCGTGCCGTACGTTACTCTACAGTGAAGCAGAATGAACTGGTGAGCTACGCCTCACAGTCATCCCACATCCCTGAGAGTCAGCTTCGCGCCTGCACACTGGCAATCCGCGAGGCTATCGCCTATTTTGTGCTGAACGGTCACCATGTTGACCTCGGCAAGTTCGGTTATCTTGGCATCCGCTCTAAGCAGAAGGCTGCAAACGATGCAGAGCAGGTCAGGAGTGATCTCGTAAAGCGCGTTACCATTGGTTACACCCCCTCGGTGGAAATCAAGAACGCCATCGCTTCAATCAGAATAGATACAGAAATTTAAGGATTTACAGTTATGAAAAAGGGTCAAATCAACATCAAGTACACTCCCCGTAATATTGCTTTCCTTAATAAGGAGGCTCTTGTGGGACTGGCCGACCGCTACTCTACCATAGAGTACAGCGCCATCATCGCCTATGCTGCCAAGGCAGCTGCTGTGCCCGATTCAAGCATCGAGATGGCCATGGAGGCTATCTTCGACGCCATGAACTACTTCGTGCTCAACGGCCACAGCGTCCAGATTCCGAACCTCGGAACGTTCTCCATCGGTGTCCGCGCCAAGAGCGCGCTGACAGAGCAGGCTTTCCAGAACGACTTCTCTCAGAACCTCAGGAACGTGAAGATCAACTTCCTGCCCGATCCCGAGCTGAAGCAGATGCTTGCCTCCACCTCGATCATCACCAGTTCTGAAGTGCCTGAGGGCTACTCCAGCTCGGGCGTGATCAGCGTGACCAAGGGCTGTTTCCTCCGCAGCGGGCTTGAGGTGCCCATCAACGAGGGCCTCTGCTACGCCCTTGAGGAGATTACGGGCTTCGAGGTGAAGGGCTCGCGCCTCGTGGAGAAGTTCATCGGAGAGAACCCCGTTGTCATCACCTTCATCGACGATGCGGGTGAGGAGGTGGTCTACACACCGACTTCCAGCCGTGCCATCGTACAGTCGTACGACCGCATCAGCATCGACATGCGCTGGATCAGGAACCAGAACGCCTCGTTCAAGTATATCAAGAAGGTGGAGGTGAAGAACCTCAAGGCAGACGATGCCGTGATCTACTCCAAGACGCTCGGAACACCCGTAGCAGGCGTGCCTGCCATCGGTGCCCTGGTGGTAGACGAGGTAGCCGCCGCGCCTGGTGCCACACTGGCATTCACCGCCGGTAAGCTGGTGAAGGTACAGATATTCGGTGTCAACCTGGCTGTGGTGGAGAACTTCTACGCCGGGGGTACCCAGATGGAAGTGAAATCCGCCAGCGTGGGCTATGCGGAGTGCACGTTCACCCCTGCCGCATCGGGCAACTACCCCATCCTGGGTAAGTATAACGAGGAGGCTGATGCCACCAACACCTACAACATCAGCTTCGGTCAGGCTGGCGGCTCCAGCATCAGCAGCGTGACGGCCAACGGCGATCCGCTCGTCAATGGCGGTTCTACCAACATCACCGCTGGCAGCAACTACAACCTGAGCATCCTCGGTTCGGGTCTCGGCGAGCTGACGGCTGCCAACTTCACCCTGCCTGGCGGTGCCACGCTGAGCATCAACTCTCAGTCGGACACCATGATCGGGGCTACCATCAGCAACACACAGGCCGGTACGTTCAAGGTGACGGTCGACGGTGTGGATATCTTCACCGCTACGCTGGTGGCTGTGGTGCCTGCCGTCTCGGTAACGGGCTACAAGCTCACCCAGAACGGTGCCACCCAGTCGATGAGCACGGCCGTATCGGCAAACGATGGCGGTGCGTTCAGCATCTACCTCGTTGGTAACGGCCTCGATGATCTCACCGACGACAGCTTCAGCGGCACCAACATATCGATCTCAGAGTATGACGCGGCCACCCACAACCTTGTGGGAAGCCTGAGCGGCGGCTCTTCTTCTCAGCTGGTCATCACGGCCAATGCTACGACGATCGGAACGATCACCATCAGCCCCTATTCCAGCGGCGGCGACGGTGGCGACGGTCTGACAAACGACTAACTTCTTTCTTTTTTACGGTTTTGATTTGAATTGCGTTTCCCCTGCTCCGGCAGGGGATTTTTATGCCCAAAAACGTTTCAAATGTTTCAAATGTTTCACGTTTCTTTTGTATCACGAGCACTTTTTCCTGTGATGTCTCTCGTAAAGTATGACATCACAGGAAGAACCGTGTCACGATGGGGTCAGGATAGTTTGTGACTGTATCAAAGTGTCCAGACCCCGGTGTGACATGAGGCGATTATTTCAAAAACCAGTCGAAAAAACGGAAGCCGAATGACTTCCGTTTTTCCATTTTCTTCTTTGAGCGCGGGGTATGTCACAAAGTGTCCAGACCCCGGTGTGACACAAAGTGTCCAGACCCCGGTGTGACACGGCGGTGTTTTTGGGATTATTAACATTCCGACAGGCGGCTGGCTGTTACCGCGCCATGAGACGCACCATCCACGTTTCATCACTAGCTCTATTATCCGTTGTATGGGCACGGGGGTCTGTAACAGTGACATCACCGTCAGCAATGATGTATATGGTCGCTTGATCGCCGAGGTCCTTATTGGTCCAGTAAGGTCCTTCTATCCACAAGAAACCGGTATCAAATTGGGCAATTGTCCTGCCATAGCCATTCACACACGCTTTGCTCCATTTTTTACTTTTCCAGCTTAGGGCACTGAACTGTTCCGGGCTTGGCAGAACTCCCAATTCATAAGTTTTACCCTTTGCTTCTAAATATGTGTAACGTGGTGTGAAATAACCTAACTTTTCCGGGACAGACACACCGAAATCACAGGTATACCAGGTGCCAACATCATCTTTAATCGTTATTCCGTCATCTGCGAAGTTTCGAAGCTTGACCGTCTCGTATTCTCCCATTTTCTGCCATTTGCCGATGGGGAGCTTTTCGTCGTCTTTGTAAGTGTTAATATTGTTGGTGGCTGGCAGTCTGATGGCGTCGTGGCTGGCAAGCGTCTTGCCCACCACATAATAGTCGTAACGCTCGTCACGTATGACGGTGGGACCACTACCGGAGGGGTGGTCGTATTCATCGCCGGAGTTGTTGTTGCCCCCGTTGGTGTAGCTGGTCTTGGTCATGGCGAAACAATAATTGCCGGGACAACGGTAACTGTCGCTCAGTTTCCCGTAGAAGAGATTGCCCTTCACGTTGCCGTCATTATAGACATATCTCGGCAAAGTAAAATCATTCGCCAATAGCCTCTCATTCTCGGTGGTCTCGATCTCGGTGATGGTGCCCTCGCTGCTAATGGAAACCACGCGAACGGGGTTGACCGCGTCCAAAACCAACTGGCATTTAATATATTGATCGTCCTCGCCATCCGGCAAGAAGATCTGCACAAAGCCGTCGGCAATCATCATGTTGAAAGCGCCGGACACGGTATTGTCAACCACTTCGTAAGGGAGCGTGCCCGTCATGTAGTAGGCGCGGGGTGTCTCGCTGAACGCGAAAGTATGATATCTGCCTTCTTCGTCAGGCTCCCCGCCGGCCGATACGGTGACATCATTTCCGTAGGGCAGGTACACCGCCGTCATCGTGCCCGTGGGGTAACGAGACAACTCAGATGATAGCGCTCCGGGCGATGCTGTAGGACCCTCATACTCCACGGAAGTCCATGTCGTACCGTCGTAGGTCATCTTCAGGTGTACCGGGACTCTGACTCCGTAGTAATCAGAATTTTCGTCTTTTCTGGTTTCGTGGAAGAACACGAAGATGGCATCGCCGGCCTCCCAGTCCTGCTTCACGGCGCGGGTCGTGGCGGGAAGGGCTTCTCCGGCAGGCACGTCGTCGTCCCACGACTGCCACCGCCATCCGCCGCTCTCGCCGCCGCGCGTCGTGGCCACGTCGTTGGGGTGCGTGGCGGTCAGGTTGAAGGTGATGGGCTGCGCCGGCTCCGTCTGCGTGGGCTCCGTCGGAGTCAGGGGTATGTCGTTGTCGTCGCTGTTGCAGGCAGCCAGCGCAAGGATGGCGCACAGCAGTAATATTGCTCTTGTCTTCATCTTTTTGTCCTCCTTTCTTTTACCATTCTTTTTCCTCGTTAAAGGGGTTATAGGTCGGGGCCACAGTGGTTTGTCCGCTGCCTGCCAGCAGCTGCGGATGCTCACCCAGCTGATACACCCGCATCGCGGGCCTCGCGTAAGCTCGCTTCGTTAGAGCGCTTTTTGTTGGTTTTGTATTCATAACGGTTGGATGATTGAAAAAGCTGATCTCGTGGTTGGGAATGTTGATTGTAATTGCTGTCATAATCCTAACACTTTCGTTTTACGCCGCAAAGATAGGGAAAAAATCAATAACTTCCAAATGATGAGGCGATTATTTCAAAAACCAGACGAAAAAACGGAAGCCGAATGACTTCCGTTTTCCATTTTCTTCTTTATAAAAGTTCAAAGACCTGTCACCATTTATCAATCTACCGGGGTATGTCACATTGTATCCTGACCCCAGTGTGACACTTCTTTAAAAAGTACACAAAAGGAACCGCATTCTATGCTAAATTCCTAACATTGATTGATATTTAACTATATATTTAACACTTGAGGAGCTAGGCTTAGCTCGTTGCTTGTTCGATACACGTTATCTGGGTTATATTTCACTCTGTCTCGGACCATTGCTACGAGGATGTGCAGCATCTTATTTTTGATGTTATTATGCACTAGCAGAGGATGCTTGCCACGCTCTATGAGTCGCTGATAATAACTATGTACGTTTATGTCAAACTTAATTGCAGCCAAGGCTGCTTGTGAGAGCAAAGATTTGATCATCCTGTTGGCAAAAGGACTGACCTGAGGCCTGCTGTTAACGCTGGTGCCCGATTGTCGTCCGAACGGAGCTATACCATAATAGCAGGCAATCTTCCTTGAGTCCAAGTCAAATTTCTGAAAGTTATCCGTATAGACCATCAGACATGTTGCGTTCTGCACGCCAATACCAGGCATGGAGGTGATGATGTCGAAGACCTCCCTGAGCTCGTCATCAGAGGCGATAATCTCCTTAATCTTTTGGTCACATTTGACGATGGCCTTGTTTACCTCTGTAATAAGGTGTTTGCTGGTAAAGGACATGAAAGCCCTGGCATCCGACTTCTCTTGTGTGAGCCGTTTCTCATCTCTCCTGACCGTCAGTGCAACCTTTTGCCTGACAAGGCTGTGACGATAAAGGAACACCTCTCTCAGGCACGTCAGCGAGGCACTCTGAGGCTTGTGCAGTATCATCTTGTCGTAATTACGCATGGCGTACTCTGCAATGGCGCGTGAGTCTGCCTTGTCGTTCTTCACACGCTGGATACCTGCTGAGTGCTTAATCTTGTAAGCACACTCCAGCCACATATCATAGCCCGAGGCATAAAGATAGTTGCTCAGGCCTATACTATAACCACCTGTGTTCTCCCCGCAGAAGAGCCAGGCGTCTGCCGCACAGCCATCTGCATGAGCCTTTACCCATTTCGCCAGACAACGGTAGCCTGATGTCTTGTTGTCAAACACTTCGTGCACACTTGGAGCACATTCCTTCAATCCCTCTGCCTTAATGAGGGTCGCATCAAACTTTTCTTTCGAGAAATCGATGCCGATAAAGATTTTTTTCATACCTTTGCAGCAGTTTTATAAATGAAGGAATTGGCCAATAGTTGTCTAGTCTTGGACTCTAAATAGGCTATCATGCCGCTGGCATTCTATCTGGACTTTGCAACTAAGCAGGAAGGACTAAGACGGTTCATAGACTCTAAAGGACTGTAGTCCCTGGATATAGATTCCCTTTCCTGCCGGCCTCTTCCTCCTTCTGACAACAAAGGTAAGGATTTGGCCGTGATAAAGCAAATTCTTCACTGATATATTCTATCAGAGCGCAAAATTAGAGTCCCTACTGTGTTACGATTCTAAGTTCGAATGCCATGTTTTTGTGTTCGGAGAAATGAATCCGCGATTACAGAAATCAATAAGCAAATACGGCAACGACATTGAAATTCGCTGTCTTTTCTAGGCAGTCAAAAATGCAATAAAAAGGTTCGATGATCCAAGCCTTGCCATCATTGCCAGTAACCTCTGAACTAAACCAGGTATCGTAGATCCAAGCACCAGTAACAATATAACCCGTCAAGATATCATAACTAACAACTTTTTGGATCGTAAATATATCAGAACCGGAAGAATAATTCAGGCCTTTATTTACGCCGATGGGGGTGGTGGGTGATTTTCCAAAAATACCTGCGTAGAGATAGCGCCAGTCAGTGACAGTGGGCATTCGCCAGCCCTGATGCAGTGTTGTGGCGGTGGCGGAAGTGGCGGTATTGTCGTTTGTCACTACGTCGTAAACTGATGTCCATGCATTCGTGTTGTTATAGGTTGTGCCGCCGATGGTGATGGGATGGTTCCCAGCATAGGTGCCTATAGCCGTCAAGGCATCGCTCCAGGTTACTTTATTAGCCGCATCAGACAGCGCGATGGCAAGGAAATGGTTGAAGTATTTGTCAACCGTTCCGACATAGACTATCACGGCCTCTTGTCCACTGGTTCCTTTCGTTGCGAACTTGCCGTCAGAGAGTATCGCATCACCTACGGTAGCCATCTTCACTGTGCTCTGATAATACTTGCCAGCCACGGTAGCAGTGCTTATGTTAGCCTTGGCAATATAGGGTTTGCTGTCGATGGTGGCGTTGAACCAGTAGGTTCCATCACCCATTGCGGGCAGAGCTACATACAATACATCAGAGGCAGAGCCAGGCTTAACGGTGGTAATCACACTGCCAGAGTTGTCGCTGACCTTGAACTCCGTAGCACTCTTAGCTGCAGCGCTGAGATCCTGCAGTGTGAATTTGAAGATGGCGTTCAGGTTGGTGAGCGTTACGGTTCCCTTCAACGAAGCCGTTGTGCCATCAATCTTCAACTTAGCAGGAGTTGTCGTCTTGCGCAGTTCATAATTCTCGGCGATACTGCCAGGACCCGTCAGCAGTCCGTTCTGTAAGTCCAGCAGACCGGTCTTCACGTCTTTGGTCGACTCATCAACTGCCGAATAGGGATATACGATGGTTACGTCGGTATCGTCGGCAGGGCTGCCTTCGAGCGTCGTGCTGATGGTGGCGGTACCGCCAGCTTGCGGCGTAACCTCGGCTTCCTTCAAATAAGTGGTGGATCCGACGGTGTAGATCAGAGCCACTTTCTCGCCAGTAGCCCATGTGGCCTCAATCGTTGTTCCGTTTTCAGTCAGTGCGCGGGTGGAAGCACTCTCGCCTATGCTGATAGTGGCGGTGAAGGGGATGCCCTCACTCTTGGCGGGCTGCTCAGCAGGGGTCAGAATGTCGTTATCGTCGTTGCTGCAGGCTACTGTTATCAATGCCAGTGCAGCCATCATGATAATCTTTGTTGCTTTCATTGTCTTTACGTTTTTTTTGATTGTTACTACACTGTTGTTGATTAATAACTGAACGGATCGCCGCCGTTGCCGTAATCATTGGGATCGCTCAGTCCACTGCCGGCCAGGATCTGCGGCTGCTGTCTCAACTCGAAGACCTGCATCGCAGGCTTCTCGTACTTTCGTTTCTCTTTGATTGTTGTCATTGTCTATTGTTTGATTATTAATGTTCGCGAACAATTTTAATGGTTTATTTCGGGCGCAAAATTACAAATAATTTTGTTAATTTGTGTCACCCCCCCCTTAAATTGTGTTAATAGACCGAATCTGACAGGGGACAGGTACCTGTCAGAACACTTTGACGCGGACTTGAATCTGACAGGTACCTGTCCCCTGTCAGTGTCCGCGAGTAGAAAAACCGGGCAAAATTTGGAAGTTTCAAATAAAGTTCCTACCTTTGCAGCGACTCACGTGAGAAAGAACAATATCCCATCGGGTTACAAAGAGAGCAAGCACTTATATGAATCATCAATACGATGACAAATCCAAACGCATCAGGTACAAGACACTATCGTTAAGAAACGTTCCAAGATGAAAGAGACGAGATATTACAAGGTGGCAGGACACCGGTTCTGCGTGACGGGCGAGGCGGAAGGCTTTGCCAATTATGAACCGTTCCTGTGCGAGGAAGGCGAGACGGTTTTCGCACTGAGCATCGGGGATGGCGAGGCACCGGAATATGTTGAAGAAATAAGACAGGAAGACGAGGGACAGGAAATCATCTGCGGCAAGACGGCTGCGGACGAAGCGGTGTTCGAATTCCATTGGTGGAACGATACGGCGGGCTGGCTCATCTGCTCTGCCGACTACCACAAAGGCCGGCTCATCACGACGGGCAGGCATGTGAAGATGGCCATCGACAACGCCCTGATGGTGCTTTACGCCCTGGCTACGGCCGACCGGCAGACGGCGCTCTTCCATGCGGCCGTGGTGAGCTATGAGGGCAAGGGATATATGTTTCTCGGCCCCAGCGGCACAGGCAAAAGCACCCATGCCAGTCTGTGGCTGCGGTATATAGCGGGGACGGCACTGGTGAACGACGACAATCCGGTGGTGAGAGACGGCGTGGTCTACGGTTCGCCCTGGAGCGGCAAGACGCCCTGCTATCGCAATGTGCACTATCCCCTGGGAGGCATCGTGGTGCTGAGCCAGGCGCCCTACAACAGGATACAGCGTCTGAGCGGTCTCCATGCGTATGCTGCCCTGGTGGCAAGCATCAGCGGCAAACGCTGGGATGCCCGCATCGCCGACGGACTGCACCAGACGGAGAACGCGCTGGCCTCTACCGTACCCGTGTGGCATCTGGAGTGCCTGCCCGACGAAGAAGCAGCGAGAGTGTGCCAATTAACAATTAAGAGGTAAGAATTAAGAGTTATGATTACCGATGAGCGGATAATAGAGGAGGCGGTCAGGCTGGTGGAGGACGGCGTGTGCGTGACGCTGCCAGTAGATGGCAACAGCATGCTGCCGTTCATCATCGGTGGCAAGGAGAGCGTCATACTGCAGCAGTCCGGTGAGCCGAAAGTTGGCGACGTGGTGCTGGCGTGGGTCGAGAAGTCCCGTGCAGGTGCGCCAGCGGCTGTGAGCCACCTCTATGTGGTGCATCGCATCATCCGGATCGACGGCGACCATGTGACGCTGATGGGCGACGGCAATATCGCCGGCACGGAGCACTGCCTGCGCAGCGCCATCAAGGCCCGTGTGACGCATGTGGTGGATGAAAATGAGAGAACGCATGACATTTATAGCTGGTGGCGGAAACTGGCGGCAAGACTATGGTTCTGGCTGCGACCCGTCAGACGGTATTTACTGGCAATATACAGAAGAGTAAAAAGGTAAAAAAGTAAAAAGGTAATATGAGAATCAAGAAAGGATTTGTGCTGCGCGAAGTGTGCGGCGAACGTGTGATCATGGGCGAGGGCCTCGGAGCCATCAACTTCAAGAAGATGCTCGCCCTGAACGAGTCGGCCGGATGGCTGTGGAAACAGGCTCAGGAGATGGGCGAATTCACCGTTGAGTCGCTGGCCGGAAAGCTGTGCGAGGAATACGAGGTGGAGGCCGACGAGGCAAAGGCCGATGTTGCCGACATCATCGCTTCCTGGCGCTCGGTCAACGTCATCGAAGACTAATTATTCATTATGCTTATTAATTATGAATTACATCTCGTGGCTTTGGCGGAACATGCGGGGCATCCGATGGAATGCCGTCGCAAGGATCGTGACCGGTGTGACCCAGGTGGTGCTCGGCCTGCTGATGGTATGGCTCAGCAAACGGTTCATCGATGAGACCATCCGCACGGGCACGGCCGACGATGTGCTGAGGATGGTCATCTGGCTGGTGCTGACCGTCGTGGGCGGCGTGCTGATGAGTCAGGCTGGCTTCTGGCTGGCCACCTCGGCGAGTGTCCGTCAGACCAACGCCCTGCGCCTGCGCATCTTCAGCAGCCTCTTCCGCAGGCAGCTCTACGACGGCGAAACACTGCATTCGGGGGATATCACCTCGCGCCTGGCAAAGGATATCGAACAGGTGACCAACGTCTGCACCGACACATTGCCTCAGATGGTGATCACGATGATACAGCTCTGCGGCGCATTCCTGCTCATGCGGTGGTTTAATCCGCAGCTGGCATGGGCATTGCTGCTGCTGACACCGCTGGCCATCGTCTTCGGCAAACTCATTGCACGGCGCCTCAGGAAGATGACGCTCGACATACGGCAGGACGAAAGCCGCATACAGATGCAGGTGCAGGAGGGCATGGAGCATAATGCCGTGCTGCGCTCGCTCGGCTCTGAGCAATGGGTGACCGACCGACTCGACTCGATGCAGCAACGGCTCCGCGGGAACGTGATGCGGCGCATGCGCTTTACCGTCATCACACGGCTCATCATGGGATGCGCCTTCGGACTCGGCTATCTGCTGGCCTTCGTGTGGGGCGGCATCGGACTGCGCAACGGCACGATTACCTTCGGTGTGATGACCTCGTTCCTGCAGCTCGTCGGCATGATCCAGCACCCCATCCTGCAGCTGCTGAACATGGTGCCCAGCGTGATCCACGCCACCGCCAGCATCGACCGCCTCGAGGAACTTGATTCTGACAATTCTGACAGGGGACAGGTACCTGTCAGAAAACAATCCCGCGCTAACAATTCTGACAGGTACCTGTCCCCTGTCAGATTCTCCGACGTGAGTTTCCGCTACGCCAAGGGCGACAGGCAGATACTCTCCCACTTCACACATGAGTTCAAGGCAGGCTCCAAGACCGCCATCATGGGCGAGACGGGCATCGGCAAGACCACGTTGTTCCGGCTGATACTCGGCTTTACCGAGCCTACCGACGGAGAGATCACTGTAGGCGGTGAAATCTGTTTCGTGCCGCAGGGAAACACCCTGATGAGCGGCACCATCCGCTACAACCTGCAACTGGCCAAGCCCGACGCCACCGACGACGAACTGCGGCAGGTGCTGCATACCGCCTGCGCTGATTTCGTGCTCGACCTGCCCGAGGGCCTGAACACCGAACTGGGTGAACGGGGCAGCGGACTCAGCGAGGGTCAGGCACAGCGCATCGCTATCGCCCGCGGACTGCTACACGGCGGCGACATCCTCCTGCTTGACGAGATCAGCAGTTCGCTCGACGAAGCCACCGAACGCGAACTCTTCGCCCGGTTGTTTGCCGCTTGTCCTCAAAAAACCATTCTTTTCATCACCCATCGTTCCGCCATGTCCTCCCTCTGCGACGATGTGGTGCGGTTGTCCTAATAGTTGGTGACGCTGTGGTATCTTCATCGGGTGAGGGCGATGTTGTAGTTGAGGTAGCGGGGATTGCCGGTGACGTCTTCGAGCACCTTGATGAAAGGCGGGAAGTTGACCGTCTCCTGCTCTCCTACCCCCTTGGTCTCCATCATCACCAGATCGTTGATAGGCGACTGGAAGGTGTCGATCTCGAAGAACTGGCCCTTCCAGATGAAGCTCTGGCGCTTCTTCTTGATGGTAGAACGATATGGGTCGGCCTGCTGGAGCATCTGCTCGTAGAGGTTGTTGTCGATGCGGCGCTCGGTCTCGATGTCCTCGGTCTCGGAGATGCGTTTCCTGGAACGGTGGACATTGACCACCTTTCCACCGCTGAACACCCTACGGCGCAGACGAACCTCGCATCCCGGCTCAGCCACCAGATAGGTCTGCGTGATCTCGCTCTCGGAGCACTCGGGAATCTCACCCACAATCTCCACACGGTAGACACGCTCCTCCTGAACGGGCTGCGGCAGACCGACAACCTTCGAAATCTCCTTCAGCACACGGTTGAGCTTGTTCTCGAAGTCATCGTGGTTGTTGATGACCCGCAGATGGGGATGGCCCGTCCAGGCCTTGATGACCTTCTTATCGAGTTCACGCGCCAGACGGAGTCCCTCTTCATTGGCCTGTTCGTAACGGGTGGCGTTGGTGGCGGTGGTGTAATACTGCTCGGCACCGTCAGCAGCACTCACCAGATGGAGTACGGCATCGTAACGCTCCAGCAGTTCGTTGGGGTTGGTGCCGGCCATCGCGGTGATCTCCTGCCACTCCTCAGGCTTGATATAGGCGGAGATGTCCATTGTGCCGCGGTCGCAGACAATGAGCACGGGCTTGGTACAGACCTCTGCCAGGTGGAGAAACGAATCTTCGAGATCCAGCTGTGTCTCGAGAATGGCACGCTCACCCTGATAATAGAGGTCGCGGTTGGGCGTGAGATAGTTCCACCCCGCCGTACTGTAGATAGTGGGCACTTCAGGCACGTTAAACACCTTGTAGCCGAAGCCGGAGAAATATTCGGTGATCTTCACCAGGGCCGTAGTCTTACCGGCACAGGGACCACCTGTCAGGACGATTTTCTTGATTTCAGGCATATTATCTTCAGTTATTGATATAGATTTCGAGCCAGAGGACGGCGAATCCCACTATCCATCCTAACAGCACCTTGGGCGAGATGTTCTTCAGATACCAGCCCAGACGGACGTGCTCCATCTTCATCAGGGCAATGCCGCTGGTGGAACCAACAGACAACAGGCAGCCTCCCACGGCCGTGGAGAAGGCGATGACAAGCCAGTAGGCACCGTTGGCCACAAAGTTGGCCATGTAGTCGGCATCTGCCCAATGGCCCAGCTGGTGCTGCTCAAGGACCGGATAGAGCGAAATGTCGCTGATGGCGATGGTGAACGTATCCACGAGACTGGAGAGAAGACCCGACAGCAGACCGACGATCCAGATGTTATGGATATTATAGTCGATCCAGGCCGACACATCGCCGAAGACGCCCGTCTCCATCACCACACCCATGCCCAACATGATACCCATCACGAACAGCATCTGCTGGATGGCACCGTACTTCATAGCCTGCGGCGTGCGACGCTCCGACATCCGGTCGGCCTGCATCAGCTTGCGGTTGAAGGCCTCGTTGACCACCCATAGCACACTCAGCACACAGAGAGCACCGAGGAACGGTGGCAGTTTGGTGATGTTATGGAAGGTTGGGATGAACCACAGACCACCGATGCCGACAAAGAGCATCAGGATACGCTGCCAAGGAAGGAGGTTCGTCTCATCGCCACGATAAGGCATCGGCGACCACTGGGTGTCGAGACTTTCCGGCAGCTGGACATTGATCATGATGGTAGGTATGACCCACGCCAGTACGGCCGGCAAGGCCAGATAGGCGGAGAAATGCGTGGCAGTCACGGCTCCGTTGCCCCACAGCAACAAGCCCGTAGGATCGCCAATCACAGTGAAGCAGCCACCACAACAGGCAGCTATCACAATGGCGCTGCCAATGAGCACCCGCTGACGGCGGTTCTGCACGATACCCCGCATGATGACCAGCATCATCGTGGCTGTGGTGAGGTTGTCGAGATTGGCAGAAATAATGAAAGTGGCAATGGTGATCGTCCAAAGCAGACGTTTCGGATTGCGGGTCTTAATCCATTTCTGGACGAAGTCGAAACAGCCGTTATTGTCGAGGATCTCGATGATGGACATGGTGGCCAGGAGGAACATCACAATGCTGGCAGCCCGACCTACGTAATTGAGGAAGATCTCATTGCAGATATAGAATTTCACAGCACTGCTCGAAGGTTCCTCACCCGCCAGATAGTCGGCATACTCACGCGGGTGCTGTGACATCACGAAATCGGCTCCCCAACAGATATAGAGCACCCAGCCCACCGTACCGAGAAACATGGCGATGGCAGCCTTGTTGACACCTGTGAGATGACCTGTTGCAATGAGCAGATATCCACAGATTAAAAGTATGACGATGATGAGTGTCATTGCTTCACATTACACTTTCGGCCACAAAATTACAACAAAAAAAAGAAACCTCCAAAATTTTGGAGGAAAAAAGAGTGAGATCAGAGCAACTCTATTTTCAGGACCGACGTGGTAGAGGGCGTGATGCGGAAACGATGGTCGGTGCGATGACCTACCAGCCAAAGGATATTGTCGTTGGCGTCGGTGACAACCATCTGACTGCGCTTGGCCCAGAGACTGATCTTACGGTCGGTGAGATAGTCGCTGACGAGCTTAGAGCCGTTCATGCCGAAGGGCACAAAACGGTCGCCAGGCTGGGTGATCCTGACGGTCAGAGGAAATTCAATCTTTTCTTTATTAAGTGTAGCGCAATCGTCTGATTTTGAAATATCTACGCTTTCTGAAATTGTGACCTTAAATTTCATATCCTCCTGATATTTGTAGATGCCGTCTTCGGGCATTCTCATGGGCAAAGCAGGCTGATAATCCGGTGCAACCACCAACTCGCTACGGTCGATATAAAGCACGTGCGTAGCGGAACTGAAGGTCGTTCCAGAGGGTGCATCAAGGCTCTCCGCAATCTTAATGATCTGTGCAGAAGTGAAGCCATAGGGGCGCAGCCATTCGAACAGGAAGCACTCTGGTGAGGGTAAATCCAGCATGTCGGTAATCCTGACGGCACAGGCTTCGCGACGATCAGCAGAACCTAGAGCAGGCTGTAACGTTGTGACGAGTCTGGAAAGAGCTGACTGTATCGCCTCGTCATATACTGCTTCCACATCTTTTATATATGTAGCGGTACGGGCGATATTCTCCGATGACTTCGGCAAAATCTGCTGCATCAGGGGAATGAGATGGAGACGGATCTTGTTGCGCAGTACATCATCGACGGCATTGGTGGAGTCGGTGACGTAGGATTGATCGATGGAATGGAGGAATTCTTCTATCTCAGAGCGGCTCAGACATAAGAGCGGACGGACGATATGGCCATTCTTAGGACGGATACCTGTAAGACCGTGAATACCCGTGCCGTTCATCAGGTTCATCAGCAAGGTCTCCACCGCATCATCACGGTGATGGGCTACACAGATGGTGTCGGCACCGAGGTCCTGACGCAGTTGCTCAAAATAATGGTAACGGAGTTCACGGGCCGCCATCTCGATGCTCATCTTATGCAAGGCCGCATATTCCCGGGTATCGAAATGTGCCCGATGGATTGGGATATTCTGCGATTCGCACAACGCGCAGACAAAAGACTCGTCGCGGTCGGACTCTTCTCCACGAAGCCGGAAATTGCAATGGGCGGCTTCTATCCGATAGCCCAGCTGTTTCAGGATCAGCAGCAGCGCCACACTGTCGGCCCCGCCACTCAGTGCCACAATATGCAGGCCTTCCTTGTTCAGCAGGCCCTCTTTCGCGATGAAACCGGCAACTTTACTATTCACTAATCACTTTTCACTAATCACTTTTCACTCCACATAAAGTACCAGTCCTTTGAGATACTCGCCTTCGGGATGATAGATGTTGATGGGATGATCGGCGGGCTGATGCAGCTGATGAAGGATACGGACCTTGCGGCCTGCCTGGGAAGCAGCCGTAAAGACGGCATTGCGGAAATGATCCTTCGTCACCACCTGCGAACAACTGAAGGTAAACAGGATTCCCCCAGGCTGGATCATCTGGAAGGCTTTGTTGTTCAGACGGGTATAACCCTTCAGCGCATTATGCAACGCCCCACGGTGCTTGGCAAAGGCAGGAGGGTCTAAGATGATCAGATCATATTGGTTATCGGCACCCTCGAGATACTTGAAGGCGTCCTCACAGAATGCCTGATGACGCGTGTCACCGGGGTAGTTCAGCTGTACATTCCGGTTTGTGAGCTCTATCGCCTTTGCGCTGCTGTCGACGGAATGCACCAGCCTGGCCCCGCCTCGCATGGCATAGAACGAGAAACCGCCTGTGTAGCAGAACATATTCAGCACTTTGCGACCCTTGGCGAATTTCTCCAACAGAGAACGGTTCTCACGCTGGTCGACGAAGAAGCCCGTTTTCTGGCCACGAAGCCAGTCGACATAGAACATCAGGCCATTCTCGACAGCGGTATTATCGCCACCGCCACCGATGATGAAGCCGTTCTCCATCTCGTCCATAAACGGCAAGGTGGTCTCGCTCTTATAGTAGACATTCTCGATGCGGCCCTGCATCACCTTCTGCAACTGTTCGGCAATGCTCACACGGGCCAGGTGCATACCAATGCTATGCGCCTGCATAACCGCCGTCTTTCCATAGACGTCGATCACCAGTCCGGGCAGGTTGTCACCCTCGCCATGTACAAGGCGGTAGGTGTTGTTATCAGGATTGTCTGCCAGTCCGATGGCGATACGCATGTTCAGGGCCGACGACAGACGGGAATACCAGAATTCATCGTCAATAGCGACATCGCGGAACGACAGCACGCGTACAGCAATGGAGCCTTTCTGATAATGACCCACAGCGATGAAACGGCCCTCATTCGTCAGGACACGCACCAGATCGCCATCCTCAAGCCCCTCATCAGCCGTTTGAATGGCACCCGAGAACACCCAAGGATGGAAACGCAACAAACTCTCTTCCTTACCTCTTTTGAGCTGCAAGTACTTCATATAGCCTAAAATCTTCTTCTATCTCCAGTTCTGTCTGTTCATCGATAACCTCGTATTCACCGCTGGCCTTCAGGCTCTCCAGTTCTTCGTACAGACGGATACAGGCCCACGCATCGATGGCGGCATACGTCATCTGTTTTTCCTGGAGCACATCACGCTCCCAGTTCGACAGACGCTCGGCCTTGCTGATTCGCTCATTGAAGAGGTTGGCATACAGTTTCTGAAGACTGAGATCCTCAATACCTATCTCGCTCATGTGATCCTGAAGGTCGATGAAATTGCCAGGGGTAAACCGTCCAAGTTCCAGCAGGGAGTGGATGTCATCATGCCACGAGAGCCCCACCTTGGGCACCTTTGTATCCTCAAGAAGCCGGATGATGGCGGGCGGCATACCTATATAATTCAGACGGAACAGAAAACAATTATGATGGGTGGCCACCTGAAGCAGCGAACATCTGTAATGCTGGTTTTTGGTGAACGACGGCCGTGTCTCGGTGTCTACCCCAAGAATGGGCATAGACAAGAGGTAGTCGACGGCTTTCTCAGCTTCAGACAAAGAGGTCACCACGATGATTTTCCCATTGTAAACCACCTTGGGCAAGTTCTCCAGCCACGCTTTATTAAACCTGTTATAAATGATTTTTTTCATTCTCAGGTGCAAAATTACATAAAAAATCGGGAAAAAATGATGAAATGTGAGTTTTTTGATATACTTTTGCAGAAAAAATCAGGAAGCATCTGTAATATGGTCAAGAAAAAGAAGGAAAAGAAGGAGAATCGTCCATCCGGATTCTTAGATATATTAGGTTTTAAAAAATTCTTTGCTAACGAGAAGCTGGGCTTTCTCCTGGGCATCTTATTGTTCCTCGTCGCAGGCTATCTCACATTGGCATTTATCTCTTATTTCACCACGGGCACAGCCGATCAGAGCATGATTGAGGCGCCTCGTGAGGGTGAGATCCTGAATGAGCATCAGGAGTTCAGCAACACCTGTGGCAGCGTGGGTGCCTATGCAGCTTGGTATTTCATCAAACGCTGCTTCGGACTCTCCGCCTTCTTCATTCCCATCTTCCTGTTCCTGGTAAGCATCCATCTCATCAAGGCCTATCGCGTGAACCTGCTGAAATGGTTCATGTGTCTCATGATCCTGATGGTCTGGAGTTCTGTGACATTCTCAAAGTTCCTGTCACCCTTCTTCAGCGATGCCTGCTATAACCCTGGTGGTGATCATGGCCTTTATATCCAACAGGCCATCGAGAACTTGATCGGCACCCCTGGTCTGACGGCGATTCTCGCTCTCACGGCCATCGCCTTCCTCACCTATCTGAGTGCTGAGACAATCTTTATCATCCGTAAAATCCTGAATCCATCGAAGTTTATCGACAAGGTGAAGTTCAAGATCACCAATAATGATCCCAACGAACCGAAGGAATCCTACGAAGACCAGATCCAGACGGAGGAAGACCCGACGGTATTCGACGACCCCGCAACACAGACCGTTGAGTTCAAGTCTGACGGTAAGGCCGTAGTGATAGACGATGTCTATAACCAGGACGAGAAAGATCCCGTCAAGCCTGAGCGCAAAAAGATCGTTAATGATGTCAAAATGGAGGTTGAGGTGGCTGACGGCGAGGAGACAGCCGATTCCAAGACCCTCGGTATTCTGGAGACTGAAGGTCCATACGATCCTAAGAAGGATCTCGAGAACTACCGCTATCCTACCCTCGACCTGTTGAAGAAATACGATAACGACGGTAAGCCCTATATCGACATGGCCGAGCAGACCGCCAACAAGAACCGTATCGTAGAAGTGCTGCGCACCTTTGGCGTGGAGATATCGAGCATCAAGGCAACAGTCGGACCTACCATCACCCTTTACGAGATCACCCTCGCCCCTGGCGTCCGCATCTCGAAAGTCCGTTCACTGGAAGACGATATCGCCCTGAGTCTCTCGGCTCTCGGTATCCGTATCATTGCACCGATTCCCGGTAAGGGTACCATCGGTATTGAGGTACCGAATGCGAAGCCATCGATTGTGTCGATGGAATCGATACTTAATTCCAAGAAATTCCAGGAGAGTCAGATGGAACTGCCCTGTGCTGTGGGTAAGACCATTACGAACGAAGTATTCATGTTCGACCTGGCCAAGGCACCTCACCTGCTGGTGGCCGGAGCAACAGGACAGGGTAAGTCTGTCGGACTGAATGCCATCGTCACCTCTTTATTATATAAGAAGCACCCCGCAGAGTTGAAGATTGTGCTTGTCGACCCCAAGAAGGTTGAGTTCTCTATCTACAACCCGCTGATCAACCACTTCCTGGCGAAGGTGCCCGATGAGGATGCCGATCCCATCATCACCGACGTCACCAAGGTAGTGCGAACCCTGAACTCCCTCTGCAAACTGATGGACACCCGCTACGACCTGCTGAAGGAGGTGGGCGCCCGTAATATCAAGGAATACAACAAGAAATTCATCGACCGTAAGATTCCACCACGTGGAGGACACGGCTATATGCCTTACATCGTGGTGATCATCGATGAGTTCGGCGATCTGATTATGACCGCAGGCAAGGAGATAGAACTGCCTATCGCCCGTATTGCCCAGTTGGCACGTGCCGTGGGTATCCACATGGTGATTGCCACCCAACGTCCTACTACGACCATTATCACGGGTAATATCAAGGCCAACTTCCCCGCCCGTATCGCCTTCAAGGTATCGGCGGGCATCGACTCGAAGACCATCCTCGACCGTACAGGTGCCCAGCAGCTCATCGGTAAGGGTGACATGCTCTATCTCGGTGGCGCAGAGCCTATCCGTGTACAGTGTGCCTTCGTCGACACGCCTGAGGTGGAACGCATAAACGAGTTCATCGCTTCGCAGCAGAGCTATAACATGCCATTCGAACTGCCCGAGCCCGATACGCCTGAGGCAGACTTCGGCGATGGTGGCGACAAGGATGTCGACATGCAGCATCTCGATCCTCTCTTTGAGGATGCCGCCCGTCTGATTGTCATCAACCAGAGCGGTTCTACCTCACTCATCCAACGTAAGTTCGCCATCGGCTACAACCGTGCAGGTCGCTTGATGGATCAGTTGGAGAAAGCAGGCGTTGTGGGTGCAGCGATGGGGTCGAAACCCCGCGAGGTGATGATTCAGGACGAGATGAGCCTCAATAACCTGCTCGCCTCACTCAAATAGGAACTGAATTAAGAAACAGAAGATATGAAAAAGCATTTTGCCCTTATCATGATGCTCTTGCTTAGTGTGGGAGCTCAGGCCGAAAGCGCCAAGCGTATACTCGATAAAGCTGCTGCCTCGGTAAGTAATCCTAGTGGCGTTCAGGCTCATTTCCAGATGATCAGCAAGCAGTTTGGTTCAACAGAAGGAGAAATCGCGGTAAAAGGCAACAAGTTCCACGCCACCACACCCGATGCCACCATCTGGTTTGACGGCAAGACCCAGTGGACCTATATGAAAAGTAACGACGAGGTAAATGTCAGCACCCCCACAGAGGCACAGTTGCAAGCCATCAACCCCTATAACTTCATCAACATCTACAAGAAGGGCTACAAGCTCTCGTCAAAAAAGGTTGAGAATTTCTACGAGGTTCATCTGGTTCCAACCGATAAGAACCGTAAGATCCAGGAGATGTATATCATCGTGGATGCCAATTCCTATCATCCCACACATGTGAAGATGAAGCAAAAGGACAAGTGGAGCACCGTCATTATCAGTCAGTTGAAGACGGCGACCCTGAGCGACGATCTGTTCCAGTTTAATTCCAAGGACTTCCCCAAGGCCGAAATCATTGACCTCCGATGAACAAGCTGCAACTCTTCAGACTCCTACGCAAGAACATTAATCTCAGTTACAAGCGTAGTCCTGCCTTCGAACAAAATCGGTGGGCTAAGGTCCTCATGGGCTTTGGAGGCGTCATGTTCGTACTCTATCTCATCCTTTATGGAATCCTCATCGGTATGTCGGCCGATGGTGAGGCTGGCACGCTCATCACCGCGATGATCATCATCCTGCCCATCGACTTCCTCATGCGCTTTATCTTCCAGACGACACCCGCCATGATGGTCAAGCCCTATATCCTACTGCCGATATCCCGCTATTCCGCCATCGAGTGCTTCCTGATCTCATCGCATATGAGCACTTTCAATTTCCTGTGGCTGGGACTGTTTATCCCCTTTGCCATCATCGTGCTCTTTGCAGGAGCGACGTTTCTGGAGGTTTTCTATGTGGTCTTATTGGCCCAACTGCTGATAATCCTCAACAGTCAGGTATATCTGTTCTTCCGTACGCTCATCAATCGCAATGTGCTGTGGATCATCCCTGCCCTATTGCTCTATGCGATACCGTTCATCCCCTCACTCCTCACATGGAATCGCAAGACCTTCGAGCATACCCTCGACTTCATACACTCCATCAACACGGCCTGGTGGCTCCTGCCATTGGTGTTGTTGGTCTTATGCGGACTCTTTATGGTGAACCGCCATTTCCAATTCAGATATGTGTATGAGGAGATCTCCAAACAGAAGGAGAAGCAGCTGAAGAAAGTCTCACAGTTCGCCTTCTTCAATCGCTTCGGTATCATCGGCGAGTATCTGAAGATTGAACTGAAGTCGAACCTCAGAAACAAGACCATGAAGCAACGCTGCATCATGAGCCTTGCCTTGGTGGTGACATTCTCCAGTATTGTTGCCTATAGCAATATCTACGACAATCCCATGATGACCAATTTCTGGTGCCTCTATTGCTTCTCTATTTACGGCATGACGGCACTTATCAAGATTATGGGCCAGGAGGGCAACTATATCAGTATGTTGATGACACAGCGCGAAAACATCCTGTCGCTGCTCAAGGCCAAGTACTGGTTCTACTGCGTGGTGCTCATCATTCCCTTCATTATTATGCTACCGGCTGTCTTCACGGGTAAGTTCACCTTGCTCATGCTCTTTGGCTATATGTTGTTGGTAGCAGGTCTGATTCATTTCATTATTTTCCAGTTGGCGGTCTATAACAAACAAACCATCCCCCTCCAGTTGAAGATGACGGGTAAGGGAAATTTCGAAAACGGCATGCAGATTGTCATCGAACTGGGCGCTCTCATCGTTCCTGGTATGATAGTCGGTCTGGGTTATCTCACTGTAGGTCTCACAGCCACCTATATCTTCATGTGTGTCGTGGGTCTGGCCTTTATCGTGACATACCCTTTGTGGCTTCGGAATATCTACAACCGCATGATGAAACGTCGTTACGAGAACATAGAGGGATTCTTAGCCTCAAAACCATAGTATCTAGTTTTATATTTGCAACTAAAGCAGCTGACAAATCTTAAATTTGTCTACTGTTTAACAATCAGAGTGTTAAACGCAAAGAACTTTTAACCCAAGTGGCAAAAGTGTTAAAATGGGACAAATATTCGTGACATTTTGTCAGTATCCGAAAAAATGCCATTATATTTGCACCCGATTTCATGAGCATCGTCTCAGAGTCAACATTTATCAACGAATTTAAAATCATAACAAAAATGAATGCAAATATGAAGAAGATTGTAAATGTGGCAACACCGGCAGTATGTGTCGTTGCCTTGGCACTCTCAGTTGTGGCTTTCAACAAGACCAATGCTGCAACGACCCCTGATCCCTCTCCCGTAGTAGCTAACGTAACGGCAGGCCAGCCTGTAGACTTGACCTATGCCGCAGAGAAATCCCTGCCATCAGTCGTTTATATCAAAAACACGCAGAACTCAAAGGTGCAGACCGTTGAGTACTCCGACCCATTCGAGGACTTCTTCAGTGATCCCTTCGGTGGCTTCTTCGGTCGTGGACGGGGCAATGGAAACGGTGGCCGTCGCCAACGTCAGGTTGAGACCCCGAAGCGCGTGGCTGCAGGCTCTGGAGTAATCATCTCTGCCGATGGTTATATTGTGACCAACAACCATGTGGTCGATGGTGCTGATGAACTGTTGGTTACTCTAAACGACAACAAGGAATACTCCGCCCGTATCATCGGTGCCGATGCCACCACTGATCTGGCACTCATCAAGATCGACGGTAAGAACCTGCCCGCTATCCAAATAGCCAACTCCGACGATGTGAAGGTTGGAGAATGGGTGCTGGC
>JAEEGI010001162.1_pt1 | contig 66325 bp, 47 predicted proteins | sample 8958751 | NCBI WGS metagenome assembly JAEEGI01 (sample SAMN16246545, study PRJNA631951) | gut metagenome | biome: gut microbiome; feature: rumen; material: KS-attached | host: Bos | place: Iran: Karaj | collected 2018-10
GCATCGTCTATCCTGAGATCACCGAGACTCAGTTCCGCGCCCTGTTCCAGGCCACTGCTGAACTGATGAAGGAAGGCTTCGACCCGCACCTGGAGATCATGGTCCCGTTGACCATCAACGTCAAGGAGCTTGAACACCAGAAAGCCATCGCCGACCGCGTGAAGAAAGAAGTGGAAGCCAAGTTCGGTGTCGAGATCAGCTACCTCTATGGTACGATGATTGAGATCCCAAGAGCCACCCTCGTTGCCGACAAGATCGCCAGCGTCGCTCAGTTCTTCAGCTTCGGCACCAACGACCTCACCCAGATGACCTTCGGCTTCAGCCGCGACGACGTCAACGCCATCGTGAAAGACTACATCAACGAGAAGATCATCCCTGCTGATCCGTTCAACACCCTCGACCAAGAAGGCGTCGGCCAATTGGTGAGACTCGGCGTGGAACGCGGCCGTAGCCAGCGCGCCAACCTGAAGTGCGGCGTCTGCGGTGAACACGGTGGTGATCCTGCCTCTGTTCATTTCTTCTATAAGACCGGCTTGAACTACGTTAGCTGCTCACCGTTCCGCGTACCCGTGGCACGTCTGGCTGCTGCTCAGGCTGCGATTGAAGAAGAGAGAAGCAAGAAGTAAGAAGTCAGAAGTCAGAAGACAGAAGTCAGAAGACAGAAGTCAGAAGACAGAAGACAGCCCCCGAAAACTCGGAGGCTGTCTTTTTACATTTACAGAAGTTTTTCGTTTAATAATATTCTTTGCAATCATTTGGCGACCGAGATTCTCTTGACGAGAGTCTTGGTTGCTGTATTAATGCGAACCATATACATGCCAACACCGAATTGGGCAAGGTTTAGAGAAACCTCATCGGCATCGACAGGCGCATCGTAAACCACTTGACCCAACGCATTCATCACGGTAAGATGGGTCATTCCTATTGCCTTCATCATGATTATGCCTGAAGTCGGATTCGGATAAACCTCAACACCTTGATTCAGATCCTCCACACCCGTGGTGATGACATGGACAAAATCATGAATACCGTCCACCGCCATGGCAGGAGCCGACTCACATGTCTCACCTCCAGCGACCGTGTTGACCGCAGTCACCTGATAATATTGGTTGACCGATTGAATCGTGTTGTCAGCATAGCTCACCTCATCGCCGTTGGAATATCCAATATACTGATAATCAGTACCATTAGAAGAACAATAGACATTATATCGAACCGTTTCACTTGAGGTTCCATACCACAAAGCGTTTGTCACAGTAATGGCATCAATGCACAAAGCGTAGTTGGACACCGTAGTGAAATGACGAAAACCGAGATATATCTCCTGGCCAGCATATGCTGAAAGGTCAACAGAATACTTGGCAAAGGGATGGGTAGCGTTCCATTCAGCAATGGTATTGATGGTCAAGCCATCAGCTGAAGCTACTGCCACACCGAAATGTTCCGATGGATAGTTGGGATCGAAACCCGCAGCCCAGAAAGTCATGCTGGCATTGGGCAGTATCTTTACCAATGGCATAAAGGCATAATTGTCTGGAGTAAGACCGCCATAGTCGTTGATATAGGAAAACGAAGTCAACGAAGCGTTGGTCCCCGTGGTGTTGACCGACCCATCAGCATTCATGCCACCAGCGGCATAAATGCCAAATACAGCGCCATCACCATCGACATCGAGGAAGGTCCATCCTTCGGGATCATCTTCAAAATCAATGTAAATCTCGCGCTCCCAGCGAAGAATCACCTTATCCTCTTCAAAGGTACCCGAAAGATTCTTTGGAGCGATGCAATCGATCTCAACCTCAGCGCACTGTGGAGCAGCTAAAGCGTAATAATCCCCCGTTTCCTTACTGCCATCCTGAAGGATGCGGATACAATACTCCGAGGTATAACGATTGACCATGTGCGTAAACGAAGTCTCTCCATGGTTCAACATGGCGATCAGTTCATCGTTGGCATAGACCAGTGCTCCCTTAGCCGGACGGGTCACCTCAGCTTGGATGCCAGTCACCTTAATATCGTCAACATACAGAAAATAGACGTTGCCTTCAGTGTTGAAATGGCGGATGGCAATATAGATTTGCTGTCCAGCGTAGGCAGAGAGGTCAACGGAATATTCCGTATAGGTGCCCGTGCTATTCCATTCGGCCACCATGGTGAAGTCTGCAGGATTTGTGTTACTCGCCGTGGACACAGCCACCCCAAAATGCTCTTTATCGGTCACAAGGCCAGGCATGTCACAATCCACAGCCATGAATGAGAACTGGGTGGTAGCCGAAGCCGTTACTCGCGGAGTCACCACAAAGTTGTCAGGATATACATTATCCACACCTCCGGCAATCCATGAGTCTGACCTAAGACAGTTACCACCGCCATAGCCACCATAAGGATAAACTCTAAAGTTCCTTCCATCGTTGTTGGCATCAATCAGAGTCAAATCGGACAGAGTGCTGTCGGCGAAGTCATATAACAGCTCACCCACCGTAAAGGGCACATCGTTCTCCGGCAAAGTCCAGTCCAAGGTGACCGTAGAGCCATCGCTATTGGCATGGAGTCCCGTTGGTGAACCCGCAAAATGATCTGGAGTGAGGTAAGTCCATGTGGTCTCCTTCTGAAACACAGTTCCTGACTGATAGGCAGCGCTGACAACAGCCGTATGCACTGAGCCATCCTCGAAGCCATCCGTGTCCAAAAGATAATGGATGCCCGTCACTTCCTCAGCAACCAAAGCCCCATCCGAAGTGATTGAGCAACCCACCAAAGGATCCATCGCTCCAGAACCGATGGCGACATCATCCAAACAGAGCCAGAAATTATCGGAACAATTAAAATGACGAATGGCAAGATATACCTCTTGTCCAACATAATTGCTTAAGTCAACGGTGTATTCATTCCACCCTCCTTGTTTGGCCGTCATGGTCCATTCTTGCAGCATAGTGAATGCCGAAGCATTGTTATTGGCCGATGTAGAAATGCCCAAACCAAAATGATCGGCTGGATAGGCTTCATCAAGCGCAGCAGCAAAGAACTTCACCATGTGGTTGTTTGGAGTCAAGGTTATCAAAGGAGAAACCACGAAATTGTCAGGGTGAAGCACACCCGAATAGTTGTCGTACGAATACGAAAGCAACACGCCATCGGATTCATTATGACCATAGCCGCGCTCAGAGTAAACCATCCAGTTTCTGCCATCGCCATCAGCATCGATCGTGGTCCATTCAAGAAGCCTGCCTTCATCGAAGTCAGCCTCAAAATCGTAGGTGTAGCCATCGCTACCCGCATAGAAACTCGGCGCATGGAAAACCATAAAACCAGAAGAGGAAACATAATTGTCAACACCTGTTTGAGCTTTTATCAAGGGCGCGGACATCAACAGTGCCATCATCAAGATAGGCAGGGATATTTTTCTCATAAAACGAAGAACTAAAGTGAATTAAAATAAAAACATGCAAAGATAGGGTTTTTCAGTATAAATTTTTACTTTTGCATTCACAATTCCAAAACTATCAACCATGGCAAAAAACATCCAAGAAATCAAAGAAGCGTTGGCGAGCTACGGAATCACCAACGTGAGAGACATTTACTATAACCCATCCTACGAGCAGTTGTTCAGGGATGAGATGAACCCTGAGCTGCAAGGCTTTGACAAAGGTGTCTTGACCGAACTCGATGCCGTCAACGTGATGACAGGCATCTACACCGGCCGCTCGCCCAAGGACAAGTACATCGTCATGGACCAGAACTCGAAGGACACCGTGTGGTGGACCACCGAGGGCTATAAAAACGACAACCACCCGATGAGCGAAGAGGTTTGGGCACAGGTGAAAGACCTCGCCAAGAAACAGCTGTCGGGCAAGGACCTTTATGTGGTGGATGCCTTCTGTGGTGCCAACAAAGACACCCGCATGGCTGTCCGTTTCATCATGGAAGTGGCATGGCAGGCTCATTTCGTCCTCAACATGTTCATCAAGCCCACAGCCGAGGAACTCGCTGAATTCAAGCCCAACTTCACCGTTTACACCGCTTCGAAAGCCAAGGTTGAAAACTACAAAGAGCTCGGCCTCAACAGCGACACTTGTGTTGCCTTCAATGTTACAAGCCGCGAACAGGTGATCCTGAACACCTGGTATGGTGGTGAGATGAAGAAAGGTATGTTCTCGATGATGAACTACTATTTGCCGTTGCAAGGCATCGCCGCCATGCACTGCTCAGCCAACACCGACATGAAGGGCGAAAACACCGCCATCTTCTTCGGCCTGAGCGGCACTGGCAAGACCACCCTTTCCACCGACCCGAAACGTCTGCTCATTGGTGACGACGAGCATGGATGGGACGATGAAGGCGTGTTTAACTTTGAAGGAGGATGCTATGCCAAAGTCATCAACCTCGACAAGGAAAGCGAACCTGACATCTACAATGCCATCAAACGCAATGCCCTGCTGGAGAATGTCACCGTCGATGCCGCTGGAAAGATTGATTTCAAGGATAAGAGCGTTACCGAGAACACTCGCGTCTCCTACCCCATCGAGCATATCGAGAAGATTGTGAAGAACGTGAGACCTATCTCTTCCGGCCCAGCTGCCAAGAATGTCATCTTCCTCAGCGCTGACGCTTTCGGCGTGTTGCCACCCGTGAGCATCCTCACTCCTGACCAGTGCAAATACTACTTCCTGAGTGGCTTCACAGCTAAGTTGGCCGGCACCGAACGCGGCATCACCGAACCTACGCCGACCTTCAGCGCCTGCTTCGGACAAGCCTTCCTCGAACTGCACCCGACCAAATACGCTGAAGAACTGGTGAAACGCATGGAACAAAGCGGTGCCAAAGCTTATTTAGTAAACACGGGATGGAACGGAACAGGCAAGCGCATCTCCATCAGAGATACCCGTGGCATCATCGACGCCATCCTCGATGGCAGCATCGAAAAAGCCCCAACCAAGATGATCCCGTACTTCAACTTCGAAGTGCCAACCGCGTTGCCGGGCGTTGATCCGAACATCCTTGACCCACGCGACACTTACGCTGACAAGAACGCTTGGGAAGAGAAGGCCAAAGACCTCTCCGCTCGTTTCATCAAGAACTTCGAGAAGTTCACGACGAATGATGCTGGCAAGGCCCTTGTAGCAGCCGGACCGAAACTCTAAAATCGTTTCTTTGAAGACGATTTCTAAAAATAACACCTTCGGGTGTTATTTTTTTTTACGACCTTTGCACCTAACTTATTAATCACTCCTCTTACTATTAGAACTAACAGTTATGAAAAAGTTATTACTGTTCTGCGCTTTACTCCTGCTCAGTTGGGGATTGAATGCACAAAACACTGACCTGCCAGACCAAGAGACTCTCCAGGTCACTCCAGACACATTGCATCTCTATTTCTACGGTTGTTCACCGCATCTTGCCCTTGTCACCGTCATCAACCCAACCGATGAGTTGATCGTCATCAATCGCGTTTATGCAGAGCATTTCCGCGTCGATTTCCTCCTAGAAGGCGTCAACATCGCTGAGACCGGCACACTCCTCTTTCCTAACGATACACTCTATTTCGAGGTTTATGCATCACCTTATTATGGTAAGGACAGGTATGGCGAAATGATCATCGACACTGATTTGGGCGACTTCCGAATAGTGCTCTTCTACGAGGACAACGTGTCGGTTGGAGAAACCGAACAGCAGGTCACCCTCTACCCCAACCCCGCTAACGAACTCATCACTGTACGAGGAGAAAAACTTGGCATTGTCAGTGTCTTTAATGCCTTAGGCCAAAAGGTCGATGAATTCTTTACCGACGAAAAACAGCTTATCATACCCACTTCTAACTATCCCAACGGCGTCTATTTCATCCGAGCCGTCGGAATACAAGAAAAACGATTCATCGTTTCTCACTGATTATGAATGAATTAAATAAAAAAGTATTATTAAAATCCAAAACCGCAACAAAATGAAAAAGATTCTCATTCCTTCCTTGATGCTCCTTATCGGATTCATCACCCTTTCATTCACCCCAGCTAAGGATGGTGTCGTGTTACGCCTCAAACCTAACAAAGGCGCCACTTTCACCGTCAACACCAAGGTTTCCATGATGAACATGATGGATGTTCAAGGACAAAGCATTACCACAACACAAGTCTCCGAGACGCGACAGAGCATGACCGTCAAGGATGTCAACGAGAAAGAAGTTTCTTTTGACGAAAAGGTCGAAGCCTTGAAGCTGACCATCTCACAGATGGGCATGGTGCTCACCTACGACTCCGAGCATCCAGAGAAGACCAGTCCCATGTTGGCCAACCAAGTCGATGAGATCAGCGCAGTGCTCAACGAGGTCACCACGACAAAGTATGATGTCCAAGGCAACCCCGTGGAAGAAGACGAGGAAAAAGACCAAACTTCCCAGTCGGGCAGTGCAATCATCCCGCTTGCCGACGACGCTATTTCCGAAGGTAGCACCTGGAACACCCACAAAGTCCAAGACATCAGCGGCACCAAGCTCGTTGCTGACATGAACTACAAGGTCACCAAGGTCTCGAAAAAAAGCATTGAAATCGCCATCACGGGAACCATCTCTGGCGACGAAGAGGTCAGCGGAAGCTACGAAGGCACCGCCAGCATCAACCCCGAGACGGGTATGCTCATCAAGAGCAACATCAAGATGAATGCCTCACTTACCGTCTCACAACAAGGCATGACCTTCCCCTTGACCATGAACGGCACGACCACCGTCACGGTTGAATAAAACTCTTGAAAGATAATAGGGAGAAATAAAAAACGGTTCCAAATGGAACCGTTTTTTATTTAAGAATTCAGCATCACCGGCATCAGCAACATGAGGATGTCCTCCTCTTCGTTGGGATTGTTGACCGGGACGAGGATGCCCGCGCGGTTCGGGGCTGACATTTCGAGTTTGACTTCTTCGGTGTCGAGGTTGTTCAGCATCTCCTGGAAGAAACGGGAGTTGAATCCTATCTCGATGTCATCGCCCGTATAGCTACACGTCAGGCGCTCCTTGGCTTCGTTGTAGAAATCGATGTCCTCAGCGGTAAGCAGGATCTCCTGCCCTGTAATCTTGAAACGCACCTGATGCGTTGCCTTACTGGAGAAAACGGCTACACGGCGGATAGCTGAGAGGAAGGACTGACGGTCGATGACCAACTGGTTGGGGTTGTTGGCTGGGATGACAGCTTCGTAGTTCGGGTAATGGCCTTCGATCAAGCGGCAAACGAGTTTGTAATCACCAAAAACGAAGGAGGCATTCGTCCTGTTGAACTCCACCTTGACAGGCTCGTCAGTCATGGAGCCAAGGATGTTCTTCAACTGGTTGATGGGCTTCTTGGGCATGATGAAGGAAGCAATCACATCCGACTTCACATCCATCCTGCGATAGCGGACCAGCTTGTGTGCATCGGTGGCGACAAAGGTGAGATAGTTTTCTTTCATCTCCATCAGCACACCCGACATGATTGGGCGGATTTCATCGTTGCCCGTGGCAAAGACGGTCTTCTCAAAACCGTTGGCCAGCACGTCGGCAGGAATCGTCCATATCATGGTGTCGTCCATCACCGGAATCTGCGGGAACTCGTCACTCTTATGACCCGAAAGCTTATACTGGCCGTCGCCAGCGCTCAATGTCACCGCCAGCGTGTCGTCAGCAACATTGATGGTGACTGGGATGTCGGGGAAGTTTTTCATGATGTCGAGCAGGATACGTGCGGGAATGGTCACCTCACCGGCACCTTCCACCATGTCGGGCTGCAAAGCCACCGTCATCGTGGTCTCAAGGTCTGACACCGTGATCTTCAATCCCGTATCGCTCAACTGAAACAGAAAGTCGTCAAGAATGGGCAAGGTATTGTTCGACCCAATGACACCACTCATGGCCTGAAGGCTCTTCAACAGCTTTAAACTCGATACGATAAATTTCATATTCTCTTTGTATTTAATTGATATTCTTACGCTAAGTTCTCTCCTTTTGAATTTGTAAAAATACAAAATATTTCAATGCAACAAAGATTTTTTAAAAAAGATGAAAAAAATCCTTTACCGCAGCCCAGCCCGTTTCAAACGAGTCAAGAAACTCGTAAGCGCCTCGTATGGAGTCACCACATACTCAAAGGAATAGTTATCCGATTTGACCGTACGCATCTTTTCCTTCGTATCGGAAAGCTGGTTGTTGATTGTGCCATATGTGGCATGAACCTGCAACTGACCATCGCCACAATTATAGCTGATGTATGTCATAAACAAATCATTCTCAAAGAAATACGTTATCACTCCCAGTCGTCGGTCAAACACCACGCAGCCATCCACATAGCGATTCACCACATTCGTACCAAAACTACCAATGCCAATCTTTCCTTGGGAGACAAAGGCCCTCAGCGTCGGATTCCAAACCATATGAAGGTTCGGAAGGACGATCAAATTGTCATAGAAACCATTCGCCTCAATGGGAGGATAGCCACTCAGCTCAATACTTTGTTGCAGTTCGGCTGCAGCCTCATCTCCTTGCCGTGAACGCATGAAGTCAACATACTCCGTCTTGGTCAAATCCACAGCTTCCGACTCCATACCGGCGTACACTTCGGCCATATCCTTCAGGATCTGGTCGTTGAAAATCGGGACCTTTAGCACATGAAGCATATCCATCACAAGGCTGTCATTCGGATAACCCACATACGTCCCAAAGCAGTCGATGTGAGCCAGTCCCATATCGAAGCCCAGGTCAGTAGTGGCATGTCCAGTGACGACACAACGATCCGAAAGCTGCAACCAATCGTCGGGACATTGCGGATCGACGATGACATAACGCGCACTGTCAACCTCATAACTTAGGTTGCCATTTTGCATCAGAATCGTCACCGTCTCTGGATTCATCGGCTTCATGAAGTTGGCATGATATCCGCCACCTGAGCCAAACTCATAGCACAAACCATTGAACAAACCCTGGCGGACCTTTCTCACCTTTTCCATATCGATGGGAATGACCACCTTCTGAGGATCGATAACGGCTGATGACACAAACCACACCGTATCCTCAAGACAGGATTGAGTCAGCCGGAACTGTCCATCATAACGGTCGTACAGAGAGGATGCCGTTGATGTGACCTCACCTTGGAATCCGAAGTAGGGACTCAGCTGGAATGCAAGCGAGTCGGCCAATTCCGCATGCGCAATCGTGATGCCTTCTACAGGCTCAATCTTATCGTAAAACACAGGGGTAGCCACCCCTTCCGAGTCCAAATAGTCCTTGACACCCATAGCCATATAACGTTTTCTGCTATAGATGGAGACCGCGGCATCCTTATACAGATGCTGGCGATTCAAAGTGTCGGCCAACACGGTAGCGTGCTCCAGCGGGGTGATCTCTGCATTACGCATGATATCGATGTTGGCGTTTCCAGGGAACACAGCTGCATCAGCCACACGAATGATCTTGACGTCATGGGCATGGATGACATACTCGTTCATGTCATAATCGGCATTGGAGCTAAAGAACTCCAGTGAATCATGTTCGGGAAGCAGTGAGACAAACTTGGAGGCAGCGTTGTGGATAGCCAACAGCTCATCATGAGTGGTAGCCTCGGCATAGCCAGCAAAGGACGATGGCGGACTGAAAAGGTGGATCGTGTTCGCAGTCATGTCCCACTCCGCCTCCTGCAACGAGCAGTAGAACTTGTTCAACGGGAAGTCGAGGTTACTTTTGGTATCCAAATACTGGTATTGCACCTTCTTCGAAGCCAGATTCACCAACGACCGGTAGTTCTCCGCCAAGAAAGCCTGGGTAGAGCCGTCATTGTCATAAAGCACAAAGTCAGAAGAATCAGCGACAAAAGAATGACTGTCGAAATCGAAATACTTGGAGTTGAATCTCGTCAATCCGAAGTTCAGCTCTCCATCGCCTCGATAGCCTTGATCAGAAAGCATGGTGAAGCCCCTGAAATAAGTACTGTCGTACATGCAGATCGGCTCCTCTTTTGTCGTTGTAAATAACTGTGAAACAAGAAGATCCCACTTCAAGTCAAGGGGACCGCAAGTAGCTTTGGGGAAATGCACACCTGTGTTGCTTTCACGCATGGCAAATGACTGAACCGATGCTGTGACCGAGTCGAGATAGAGGTCGAAACGCGGTGCTACGAATTCCGAAGTCTCCACATCAAGCTTACCTAAGCCATAGAAACCATCATTGGAGAGAAACACCTCCTGATGGAAGTCGCCCTTCCCGCCATACATGGGATAGCTGTCGCTCTTGCCATTGCCTATGGTATGCTTGAAACCCAAAGAATGGTCATCCATCACCACCAAAGGCTGAGGAATGTCGGGGAAGATACCGCCGGAAACCAACCGTCCCTTGAAAGAGATATCCTCGCTATTCAGGTTGTCCAAGCTTTTCACGGAGAAGGGCTCTAGACAATAGTAGAACTTGCCCGCCAGATCTTCTTTCGACAATGAATCGACGGGTAACTCAAATGCAAAAACCCCCTCGTTGATGTCACGATAGAACTTATATGCATTGCCAGGACTATGGAACTTCGGGTATTCAGGAGTTTCCTTAACGCTCGACTTATTGTCTTTCTCGTCAATTTCCAAAGTCCCTGCCAATCGCTCCAAAGTACCTTCAACGGGATAGACCTTGCCATCAAAACGGGCATAGAATCGCAACGAATCCACCTTCTTCATGTCGATGGCGAAAGAGCGATAATTGAACAGGCAATCCTTGGTGAAAAACTCATACATGCCTGCCATGATGCAGCCAGAGAAGTTGAAGTTACGATGTTTTTTCAGCACAATTCTTCCATCATCAGGCAAGATGACCACATGCTTGAAGTCGCTCAGTGTAATGGATGGGATCTCTCTACCCGTTTGGTCATCCCAGATGCCATAGACCATCATATCGTTGGTATTCAGCACTAAACGTATGTTCGGTTGACGGTTGGTGGCTCGGGTTTGGAATCGGATGACATCGTAATCAAACTCAGCGTGATCGGAGGCTAAAATATCAAAGAAACGATCCAAGACAGTCACCATCTGAGAGTCCTTGTCGTATTCAAGGTAGCCTTCCGACTGAAGGTTGAGGATCAACGCGGTAACTTGTGAAAGAGGATACTTCAGATAAGCCACTAAATCGTTGATATTAAACACATTATCTTCATACTTATAGATTTGAAGAAACTTGTTGATATTCTCCATTGGATGCTTCATGTCCAAGGCTTGAATCTTCAAGTAGTCTGACTTGCGGAAATAGTTCACCGAGGCGATGACACCTTCACTCACGCCACTGGTACCTTCGAGTCGGCGGAAGTCCATCAAGTCAGTCTTACGATCCCAATAGATGGCTTCAAGAAAGATATCATATTCATGATAGGTATCGTGAAAAGGGCCTGTGCCCACACCGTTATCCTTACGATAGAGCAGCACCATGTCTTTCTGATTGTCATACCTAAAACCCAAATCGTTGTGATAGATGGAATCGATTGTGTTGGCAATAGAGTCATAGAGGTAGATACGCACCGCAGCCTGGTTGGAGACGAGGTTGTTGTCGGAGAGGACAAAACGTTTGGCAAGCATTCGCAGCGTGATGCGGTTGTTATGCTTGAACACAAATTGGGCTTGGGTTTTGCCTGTGCCAAAGAAGCTGACCGATTTACCCACCATGCCGAATCCACCGATAAAATCAACGTCAGTATAAAGGTGGCCCGCCTGAACATTTTCGTCGTGTGACAGGGCTTTGGGAAACATCGTCTTATCGTTGGGAGGCGAGTTGGTGACGCCATCTTCAAAGGAGCACGGGATGGATCGTTCAAAATAGTCTTTATTGAAGAAGTCAATCGTCTCAATGGTATAGTTAGAAGAAGCCAAGTTGACCTGATAGTCATGAACGATGCCATAGACACGGTCAACAGGGATGTCGAAACGGGCCCAGTCCACACGGCCACCTTTGCCCACCCAGGTGTTGGTCTCCATATACAGAATTCCTTGGGTGTCGTGAATGACCGACTGGTCTTTGGAAGTTTTAAGCACCAAGGAGCAGTGAGGAACGGTGATGACGAAGGCGGTGTCCGTTGGAAAGCCGAATGATGCATCTTGGGCCACCCATTGGGTCACCCCTTTCTCTCCAACGATACGGTCTGCAAACAGAGCACGACAGTTCTTCAGATAGGCATCGATCTTGGTAGGTTTGTTCCCGTACTTGTTGGTCGAATAACTCAGCCATCGGTGAAGATCGGCTTTGCTCATCCCTGATTTCGGGGCGTAAAGAAGTGTCTCGGTGAAGGTGAAAAGATTATAGTATGCTCGATTGCCGCTTTTCGAGAACATGATTTCCGAAAGCTTAATCGCCATGGCGGATTCTTCCGCGCCATAGTAGTCGTTCCATACCGGTTGGAACTCCCGCATCAAAACCACGGCCGAGGCTTTGTCTTCCTTTGAGGTAGCCGAAGTAAGGTAGTTGCTCAGTTCCTCGAAAAACTGGTTTTTATCGGTAGAAAACTGGGCTTTCTGGGAGAACCCGCTGACAGTCATCGCAAGACATGCGACAAGAAGCATCAATAATCTTTTCATAAAATGGTCATTTCTCAAACTCGGCGGCGACCCAATTGTTTTTGGATAGATGCCGCACATAATGCAATCCCAGCCGTGAGGCCTCCGTGATAATACTCTCCAAATCCTCGGTGTAGAAGCCGCTGAAGAAGATATGAGCCCCCTGACGCATCGCCTCCACATAGCGATTCATGTCACGAAGAAGGATGTTACGATTGATATTGGCGAGGACGATATCGAATCGTTCATCACCAATAGCATTGGCATCACCAAGGACGATCTTGATGTCATCGATGCCGTTAAGGGCGACATTGGTGAAAGCATTGTTGTAGGCCCACTCATCGTTGTCGATAGCCACCGTCTTTGCCGCACCCAGTTTCTTGGCCAAGATAGCCAACACAGCGGTACCGCTACCCATGTCGAGCACGTCCTTGCCTTGGAAGTCCGTCTCCAGCATAAGCTGGATGATCTGTGCTGTGGTTTCATGGTTAGCCGTGCCGAACGACATTTTAGGCTCGATGACCAAGTCGAACTCGAAGCTTGGATCAGGATCATGGAAAGGAGCTCTCACTCGGCATCGTTCATTGACGACCACTGGCTGGTATGAAGCCTCCCACACCTCGTTCCAATCTTTGTCGGGCATCTCTTCAACCCCCAACAGATGGATGCCATGGAAGACTTCCATCCTTAGCAGTTCTTCCACGGCCAGGTCGTCACGATGATCTTCAGTACAATAAGCTTTAAGGGTGATGTCATCGTCCATGAACGAGTCAAAGCCGATGTTGCCAAGCATGGTCGTCAGCATGTCATGCTGAATATCCGAACCCGGCATGGTAAAGGCATATTCCCAAGTCTTCATTTCTCAACTCTCAACTCTCAATTCTCAACTATAGTAGAGGCTTGCAAACAAATCGAGACAAAGTCGTCCGCTTTCAACGAAGCTCCACCAATCAAACCACCGTCAACATCGGGCTGGGAGAAGAGTTCCGTAGCGTTCTTGGCATTGCAGCTGCCTCCGTAGAGGATACGGATATCGTTGGCGGCAGCCTCATCATAATGTTCTTTCACCAAAGAGCGAATATAGGCGTGCATCTCCTGAGCTTGTTCGGGGGTAGCCGTCTTGCCTGTGCCAATAGCCCAAACCGGTTCATAGGCAATGATGGCATCATAGATGGCATCACCATCAAGATGGAACAAGCCTTTCTCAAGCTGCTCTTTAACCACCTCGAAATGACGACCAGCCTCACGTTCCTCAAGCACTTCGCCCACACAGTATATCGGTGACATGTTGTTTTCAATCACGCGATTGATCTTCTCGGCAAGAATCTCGTTCGTCTCACCGAAGTATTTTCTCCGCTCGCTATGACCGATGATGCAATAGTCCACGTCGAGCGACTTCAGCATCTTGGCCGACACCTCACCGGTATAGGCGCCTTTGTCGTAGGCGCTACAGTTCTGCGCACCCACATTGAAACGCTGTTCTTCGTACTCCCAGTCGGTGAGCATCTCCAAATAAGGAAATGGAGGACATACGATAACCTCACATTTCAATTCACCCTGTTCCTCAAGACGGTCAAGGAGGTCGTTCACCAAATCTTCAGCCTCGCCGAAGGTCATATTCATTTTCCAGTTTCCTGCTACGATTTTGCTTCTCATACGATTAAGTTTAAGGATTAATGATAGCACAAAGGTACGACATATTTTCTTAACTTTGCCCCATCAATTCTGAAGAAATGAAGACAAAAATCGTTTTATTGGCTTTGTTGGTTTTAGCAGGCTTCTGCCATGCCCAAGAAGAACTTCCCACGGTCGTTCCTGACCGCCCAGGCATAACTTTTGGCACCGAAGTGATGCCGCTTCACAAGTTAGGCTGGGACAACGGCTTCTGTTATGAGCACCTCCCTGACGGGAGTCCCAGCATCACCCTCAACAGCACCATTTTCAGGTATGGAATCTTTGAAAATGTGGAACTGCGTTTAGGCACTGATTTCTTGCTTTTCAATGATTTGTCTCCGGCTATCGGCATCGCTCCACTAACTTTTGGAGTGAAAACCAGTCTATTTGAAGGCACCGAGATATTGCCATCTGTTGGTGTTTTGGCAGAGCTCCAGTCGCCCCATATTGGGACCAAAGAGCTGCTCCCGTCTCACCTTGCCCCTTCCTTATACCTGCTTTTTGAACATGCTTGGGATAACGGCTTGTGGCTTTGCTACAACGTCGGGGAAGAATGGGACGGAGACACCCCTGAGCCCACTACCATGCTTGGCATCGTACTAGGATATGGCCTCACTGATGAAGTGGGAATTTACTGCGATTTCTACAATTACCTCCATTCTGAAGGCAACCAACACTTAACCGAGTTGGGTGCCACCTGGTTGGTCAACCGCAGGCTCCAACTCGACCTGGAAGTCACTCTTGATCTTCAGAATTTGAAAGATTATGTCGGAATCGGCTGCGGCGTCTCCTGGATGATCAATTAACTTTTCAACTTATCCTCACTCTCGGGTCGATGATGCCATAAATGATGTCAACGACAAGGTTGACAAGGACAAGCATGACTGCGATGAGCAGCACTGAGCCCATAATCACCGGGAAGTCGTATTTCTCCAAAGCGTCAACGACCACCACGCCGATCCCTTTCCAGTCGAACACATATTCAATAAAAACAGCACCAGCCAACAAGGAGGCAAACCATCCCGAAATGGCCGTCACCACAGGGTTGAGAGCATTGCGCAAGGCATGGACACAGATAACACGCCAAGGTCGCAACCCCTTGGCTTTGGCCGTCCTTACATAATCCATCGACATGGCTTCGAGCAACGCGGTACGCGTCAGCTCAACCACCACCGCCAAAGGACGCATGCCAAGCGTTAAGGCTGGAAGGATAAGGTTCGACAAAGTGAGGTATTCTCCACGGCCATATTCGTCCACCGTGTATAGACTGCCCGTCATGCTGAGTCCCGTGACATCCTCCAAGAGGAAACCGAAAATCCAGGCCATCAGGATAGCGGCAAAAAACGAAGGCAACGACATGCCTATCGTGGTGACGAACAAAGTGAGTTTGTTGAGGAAGTTGGTGTTGAAGATGGCGGTCAAAATGCCGATGGCCAGCCCTAGGATAAAAGCAAGTGATATGGATACCGCTGCCAAGAGCAAGGTGTTCGGGAAAGCCTCGCCAAGAATGGTAGAGACCTTGCGTTTGCTCTGATACGACATCCTCAAATAAGGTGCCTTCAACACGATGGCTGTCGTGCCTAACGTTGCCAAACGCGTATAAGGAGACACTTTTTCCAGCTTCTCCTCCCCTTCGGAAATGTCGTAGAATGAAACAGGAACCAAATCGTTAAGATAGTCAACGTATTGTTTTCCAATACTTTGATTTAGGCCAAGCTCCTCTCGAATTGCGTCGACCGACTCTTTATCGGCACGTTGCCCAAGCATCATCTGGGCAGGATCACCCGGCAGGATGTTGAACAAGAAAAACACCAAGGTGGCGACACCCCAAAGCACCGCCAAGCCATAAAGCAATTTTCTTGTGATATAGGCACCCATAATGACTAATTTGACGCAGGACGTTTATCACGGGACGCAAGACTACGTGAAGCTTTGTCGAAATCGATGGCACTCCACTTATCGACCACCAATCCGTCATCCAGCAGAATAACCCCTGGATTGAAACGCACGATGGTTTTAATCTCCAGCTCATCGCCATAATACACCTCTGAAACAAAAGGATAGAACTCCTGATACTCAGCTACTCTATCTTGTGGTGTCGCGGTAACCCAGACCACATAATACCCATTTTTCTCTGCCAACTCCGTGAGACTCTTGATTTTGTCCCACTCTTTCTCCGTGATGGCACTCATGTCATGCGAGGTAAACATCAACAGGTCTTCGGTGCTAAGAATCATCTCTGTAACTTCATCTCCGTCTTGGTCAAGTGCCGAAAACCCGAGGTAATCAGCACCGCCTACCACTCGTTGATCCACGAATTCCCATTGACTCATCCAAACCGAGTCGTTCCAAGGATAGTTCGGCGAAAGGTATTCCTGGGTTTTCCCTGTCTCTTTGTTCTTGAACATCAAGTAAATCTGTTGTTCTTGATCGGAGGTTTGCTTCATCTGTTTTCCCACTTTCCAGCTCATGAAATCGACCAAAGGCAGATGTCGATAGTTATAGATCTCAAATCCCGTGAAGAGGATGGCATAGACGAAGCCTATCAACACTTGTCCTCTCCAAGTAAGTCGGTTCTTCAAAGCCTTGAAATTCAGGATCAGGGGCAAGAGGACGGCGTCGATCACCAAGTTCTTATAGAAGGTCTGCCAGTTGCTCATCTTCACTGCCGTGCCGAAGCAGCCACAATCGGGCACCACATCGAAGAGGGCATCGAACAATGTCGTAATCGTGAAGAACAACATCAAGATGGCACCACCGATGACGGCGATATGGGGACACACATTGGTCACGAGACAGATACCCACCAGGAACTCCGCCAGGATCATCAACACGGCCAGCACCAAAGCCAGGCTGTTAAGCCACTCGATATGGTAGGCGGCGAAGTAGTCAAGCATCTTGTATTTAGTCCCAAGAGGATCCACTCCTTTGGTGAAGCTGCTGAAGATGAAGAGTCCACCAACGAGGAGGCGGCAAATGACCAGTGCTTCTTTGTGGTAGCTCTTACGGAAGACGATACTGATGGCGATGTTCAACAGCAGTACTGCCAGAAACCAGAGTCGATATTCAGGGATGAAAGCGATGCCTATGGCTGAGGCGACAGCCACGGCGATGCTGATCCAGCTGACAGCTGGTTTATTGGTTTTCATAGCCTTCCCTCTCTTTCTGTTCGTTAAGAAGTATCAGTGCGAACACCGCATAGTTAATCATGTCGTAATAGTTGGCGTCGAGTCCTTCCGACACCAGGGTCTTGCCATTGTTGTCTTCGATAGACTTCGTGCGAAGGATCTTCATCAGGATGAGGTCGGTGATGGAGCTGATCCTCATGCTGCGCCATGCCTCGTCGTAGTCATGATTCTTGCGGGTCATGAGTTCGTAGGCCTCGTTGGTCACTTTATCATACAGAGCAGTTGCTTCTTCCGAGGTGAGGTCAGGTTGATCGACCACTCCTTGTTGTAGTTGAATGATGCCCATGACGGCATAGTTGACGATGCCGATGAATTCCGGCTCTACACCTTCGTCCACAAGATGTTCCGAGGTCGTCTGAAGGGTACGTATCCTATTGGCTTTGATGAAGATCTGGTCGGTAATGGAGGGGGTTCGAAGGATTCTCCATGCCGGACCGTAGTCTTTCATTTTATCGATAAACAACTTACGGCATTGAGCCAGCACGTTGTGGAATTGCTTTTCGGTTTTAGGGTTGTTCATAGCCTATTTCTTTTACGAAGCAAAGATAATAAAACTTGTGAAGCAAGACCCTGGAAGAAAAAAATATCACACATCTCTTGACAAATGAAATTATTTTACTATTTTTGCAGCATACTTTAAACTAATTAAATTAATAAAATAATACATTTCCATCCATGAAGACAAATCCACTTAAGCACGTAGCGGATCCTATCAATGAAGCCCGCCGCTATGTTGACAACGCCAAGACCGTGCTTTTCGAGAAAGCAAAACTGGATCCGGAAACCAACTGTTACGCAGATTCCAAATACGTGAAAGCCGCTGGACATTACCTTTGGAACGCTGTACTCATCAGCATCGATGCCATATTTGAAGTTAAAAGCAAGCAACGCCCGCATCCTGACGTTAACGATTATAGAGAAGCCATCGCCAAACGTGACCGCAAACTGCTCTCCCTGTTGAACGCTTCCTACGACACCGCACATATCACCATGGGTTATGATGGTAACGTTTCCAAAGACGTCTGCATCGCCGGCATCCGCCTGGCCAACGACATCATCGACCGATGCGAGGCGATGCTGAAGCAGGCAGCGTAGTGAAAACCAACGACTTGCCATAGGACGTGCCGGAACTGTTCGTTACATAGGCACGGACATGATATGGTTTCTCAGGTTCCAAACCGTTGATCATCAAGGTAAAGTTTCACAGTGATCTTACGCAGTCCATGCGGAACCCATACCCATATCTCTCCGGTTTGCTGTTTCGTTTCAACGATGCCCAAGGCACCTCCTTCAAAGATGAAGCCCCGTTCAGAGGTCACCACCTTGATCAGTGCCGCCACTTCGCCATTTTGGTCGATACGTTTTCCATCACGGCTCGATGCCGTCATGTCAGTGGGCAACGCCCGAAACGACTTCACTCCTATCGTTTGTGCTCTGGCACCCAGCCAGACAACAAAAAGAAAAAGGATCAGGATGGCTTTTTTCATGGCTTCATTTGTTTCAATCACTCGGGAAAGACCCAGTTTAAAAGAACAAAAATAACACTTTTTCAGATATAGTCTTATCTTTGCGCCGAAATAACACTTTTCGTCATGAACCTTTCCTTCCCTGCCATCATGGGCATCCTCAACGTCACGCCCGACTCGTTCTCCGACGGGGGACAATATAACAGCGTGGATGCCGCTCTCAAGCATTGTGAAGAGATGCTCCGCCAAGGTGCCGACATCATCGACCTCGGCGGATGCTCCACACGGCCAAACAACAGCATCGCTACCCAAGAGGAAGAGATGGAACGGGTCATCCCCGTGCTGAAAGCCCTTAAAAGGCAATTCCCTGAAGCCGTCATCTCTATCGACACCTTCCGGAAAACCATCGCAGAAGCCTGCGTCAACGAAGGTGCCTCCATCATCAACGACATCTCCGGAGGACTCTTTGACCCCGACATGCTTCCTTATATCGGCCAAAACCACATCCCCTATGTGATGATGCATTGCGTCGGAACCCCAGAGACCATGCACCAGTATGCACTCGAGGGCGACATCCACCAGACCGTCATGGAGTTCTTCGAACACCGATGCAGCATCTTGGAAAGCTATGGTCCGCAGGAGGTTTTCCTTGACCCCGGCATCGGCTTCGGCAAGAGCCTTAAGGCTAACTATGCTCTCCTCAGCGACTTGGAACGTTATCGATACCACCACTACCCCATCCTCATCGGGGTCTCGCGCAAATCGATGATTCGCAAATTGCTTGGTCCTGAAGCTGACCCCGAAAACGGGACAACCGTCCTCAACACCTTGGCACTGGCGCACGGAGCGGATATTTTACGCGTCCATGACGTCAAAAATGCAGTGGAGCTCAAAAAACTTTGTACCTTTGCGGCATCAATATCCTAATCCATGCTGGATCTCTTCATTCAAATACGCATCGTTGACGTCATCGACATCCTGCTGGTTGCCTTGCTGCTCTATGGCTTATACCGCCTCTTGAAAGGCACAGCAGCCATCAGCATCTTCATCGGCATCGTCGCCATCTTCCTGATATGGCAGCTCGTCAACGCCCTTCAAATGGAGCTGCTGACCACCATCTTGGGAGCCTTTGTCAGCGTGGGCTTCATCGCACTTATCATCATCTTCCAGCCCGAGATACGCCGTTTCCTGTTCACCATCGGTATCCACACCAAAAGCAGCAATATCAAAGGTTTTCATCTCTTTCGCCGCAAGAGCAAGACCATCAGCTTGGACTGTGAGACCGTATGCCAGGCCTGCATCTCCATGTCGCTCATCAAACAAGGCGCCCTCATCGTCATCACCAGACAGAACACCTTGGCCGACATCGTGTTGACTGGAGTCACCATCGACGCCCGACTCAGCAAACCACTGATTGAAAATATCTTCTTCAAGAACAGCCCCCTACATGATGGTGCCATGATCATCACCGACAACAAAATCGTAGCGGCTCGATGCATCCTGCCAGTCACCAACAACAGCGAAATCCCCGGCCACTATGGACTACGTCACCGTGCCGCCATCGGTGTCAGCGAAATCAACGACTGCCTCGTCCTGGTCGTCTCCGAAGAAACAGGCAATATCAGTCTCATCAAGGAAGGTAGCATCACCACCCTGGAGGCAAATACCATGAAAGAAGTGCTGGAACGCGAGCTTAAAGCCTAATCGAGCTCGATGAATCCATCCTCATCTTCTACAAAATAAAACATCTTTTCCTCAGGATCCCACCGCATCTTGAAACGCGGCTTAGCATTTGTCTTGGCCATCTCCGAATGGACATACTTGTTCATCATCTCGGTGAACGTGTAGTCTGCATAGAGCTTGCCTAAAAACACTGCGTAATTATAGATGTCGTCAGACTTAATCGCAACCACCGAATACTCATAACTGTATCCTCCATCTTTCCTTACGACATGCGAGTCAAAATCGTCCATCAGGTTATGCTCATAGAACAAGGTCGGATGCCAATCCCCATCGTTGATGTCAAACCAAGAAGCCACATTTACCGTGTTCAGAGGCACCTGATATTCGTAGGTATCAATGAAGTCGTAGTACTCATCGGTATAAGGAGTGATCCTCCCTTGGATCTCCATTTGGGTAAGCACAACCAGCCAATGAATTGAATCAACCTCAACATTTTCCTGATCCTCAGGGATATACACGTCTATACCATACGTACGCAGTTGAGTTGCATATGCAGAATACATAATGTCAAGAAAGGCATCCTGGTCCAAAGAATCCAGTACCTTGGTATAGTTACCATGCTCATCCTGAACCAAAGTGACCTTGGCCTCTTCAGGGAAATACACTGCAGCACGAACGCTGGGGGCTTGAGTGACAAAACGATTGGCGAGGTTAATCTCTGTGCTGCAACTCGCCATGGCAAGTGCAACAAGTAAACCGATAATGATAGTCTTTATCTTCATTGATCAAAACAATTCCATTTGAATAGCTTCTCCCCCTTGCTTCTTTTCCGAAGACGTCTCTTCTTCCAAAGGCGGCTCTTCCACCACAGGTGATTCTTCAGGTTCGGAGGTCTCCGCAGGTTCGGGAATCTCCGTGGGTTCAGGAATCTCGGGTTCAAATGGCTCCAGCCATTCAAAACTCTCTATCTCTCTATTAGACAGACGTTTACCTTTTGCTTTAAAACTCTTTATACCGATAAACTCCTCAACATTGACCTCATCGTCAGGGAAGCTATTGCCGGCATCGCTGACCTGATAGCTCAGCTTCAGTCGCGGCATAACATCGGTACTGCTCGACAAGTACTTGGCTGCTTCGTGCTCCCCGATAAAAGAGCAGCGAGTATTCATCTTGACCTCCTTGTCGATGCAGAAACGTTTCAGATACATCTTTTGGGTTTCACCCTCAATATAGACGACGGAGAAAATGTCATCAGGATCGTACTTGCGAATCTCCACCATGTCGTCGTCGAAATGGGTTGAGAGATCGTATCCTGTCACCTTGAAGTCACCGTTGCTGAAGATTTGAAGGATTCGGTCGTCACCTTCGAAAGCGCCCAGATATTGTCCACGTTTGTCGGCATTAAGTCTGCGAACCGTGTCATCGTACCACAGGTCACGTGCCGTGAGCGTGGAGACGCCATCATCATGCTTGAACACCTGCTTGATGGCATATTTGGTCAGGAGGTTGCCTCGAGCGGCACGTCCTTTGACAGCCAATTGGGCAAAGTCATAGTCGAAAGTAGCTTTTTTCAGTTTCGGCGCTGGTCTCAGCTGCACCTTAATGACCTCAGCTTCTCCGTTGGGGTTGGCGGTGAAATACACCACCTTTGAGTCAGGATTGCCCTGAGTCAGGTCATACTCTTTGTCGCGGGTGATACTGGTGACCGCAAAACGTTTGACATAGAAAGGGTTACCTGCCTTTCCATCACGATAAACAGCGTTATAGGTGGTGCGGTCATCATTCTTATGGAAGACATCGACATGGATGACGTTGGCTCCCACAAACAGTTTCGACTGGAGTTTGGTCACCATATACGTTCCATTTTCATGGAAAACGATGATGTCATCCATATCGGAGCAATCAGCGACAAAGGTATAGGCTTCTTTGTTCTTTTCCCGTTTGAGGCCTTCCGACGTACACACAAAGCCTTCATCGGTGTTGACATACAGCTTCTCGTTATTGGCAGCTACTGCTTGGGCCGAAATATTGTCGAAGTTACGGATCTCCGTCTTACGCTCGCGTCCTTGTCCGTATTTCTCCTTGATGTGTGTATAGTAGTTGATGGTATAGTCAACGATATGGTCAAGGTTATAGCGAGTCTCTTCCATCTTGGCCTCGATGTCGGCCAGCTGCTCGTCGGCTTTTTTGATATCGAATTTGGAGATTTTGCGTACCGGTTTCTCGCAAAGCTTCAGCACATCATCACGTGTGATCTCACGTTGCAGTTTCTTCCGGTAGGGATCAAAACGACGTTCAATACCCGTCACTTGATCTTCCCAGGTGTCATAGTCTTTCTTTTCTAGTTCCTTGTAGATGCCTTTCTCGAAGAAAATCTTTTCCAACGAGATCCAATGCCAATCTGCCTCGAGTTCATCAAGCAAGATGCGCAGCTCCCAACTCAACAGCTCCATGGTACGATCGGTACAGCGTTTCAAAATTTCGCTGACCCCCATGAATGCCGGACGGTCGTTGATGATGACGCAGGCATTGGGCGAGATAGACACCTCGCATTGGGTAAAGGCATAGAGAGCGTCGATGGTTTGGTCAGGAGAAACACCGGGATTGAGGTAGATGGCGATCTCGCAAGTCTCGGCAGTGTTGTCGTCAATCTTCTTGATCTTGATCTTTCCCTTGTCATTCTCCTTGACAATGCTCTCTATCACGCTTCCCGTTGTTGTTCCAAATGGTATCTCAGTGATTACCAGTGTTTTCTTATCAATCTGGCTGATTCGGGCTCTCACCTTGACACGTCCACCGCGAAGTCCATCGTTGTAGTTGGTCACGTCCATCAGTCCTCCCGTCGGGAAGTCGGGATAAAGTACAAAAGGCTCATCGCGAAGATAAGCGATGGAGGCATCGATCAACTCATTGAAGTTATGAGGCAGGAACTTGGAAGCCAAGCCTACGGCGATACCCTCAGTACCCTGGGCAAGCAGCAGGGGGAACTTCACTGGAAGCGATACGGGTTCCTGATTACGGCCATCGTACGAGGGGGTCCAGTCGGTAGTTTTCTTGTTAAAAACCACCTCCTTGGCAAATTTGGACAATCTGGCTTCGATATAACGGGAAGCAGCAGCGCTGTCGCCCGTGAGGATGTTACCAAAGTTACCCTGCATGTCGATGAGGAGATCTTTCTGGGCCAGCTGAACCAAGGCATCAGAGATGGAGGCATCACCGTGAGGGTGATACTTCATCATGTTCCCCACGATGTTGGCCACCTTGTTGAATCGTACATCACCCAATACGTTCATGGAATGGAGGATACGGCGCTGCAACGGCTTCAGCCCGTCTTCGATGGCGGGCACGGCACGTTCAAGGATGACATAAGAGGCATAGTCGAGAAACCAGTTCTCGAACATCCCTTTCAGGGGGATCACATGAAATTTTTCCTCCTGAGCGTCATCAACTTCCAATTCAGGCTTATCTTCAATATCCATAAGACGTCATTATGGGTGCAAAAGTAAGAAAAAACAAGATAAAAACCGCCAACAAAACAAGGATTTTCTTTTGCTCTTACTTCCAGAAACGAAGCACTGCCACCTCACCGAGGAGGGCAAGAAGGGCAACCAACACCCACCATTTCCACAACGTTGACTTTTTCGCCATGGCTTCCATCAGATCGTGACCGGCGAACTCATCGGGAGCCATGACAGCCAGCACTGGCAAACCCGCCTTTTCGAAAGCAGCCTTGAGTCCTGTGCTATTGGCAAAATCCATCTCCGACTCCAACCGGCTGTCGTTCCATGCCATCAGGTGACAAACGGTATCCATTTTCCTCAGCTCGTAGAAACCCGAAGCGGGAATCTCGTCTTGGAAGAAGACACAGACACGGTTGTTACGCAACTCATGAGCCGGCATCAGCTCAAAGGAGCCGTCCTCGTTACGGATCTTCAGATCGTCGAGCCCAGTCAACCCCAAGTCATCGAAGAGCACCGACTTGTCTTCACCCATGGTATAGGCTATCTGGCCCACACCGCCACCGATGAGGGCCATCTTGAGCATCAAAGGAACAAAGAGGGCATTATCGGCAAGGTTGCTCCAGCGTTCATCGAGGGTGGTGGCAAAGTCGAACACATAGCCCTTGCCCGTCTTTCGCTGGATCAGGAGAGGTTCTCCGTTGTCCAAACGAATCAACACTGAGGCATCGGCTGACGGATGGAGACGCACATGCTGTTTGACTTTAGGCAAGTCGGCATGTTGGGGAAGGTCAAGGATGACGTCATTGAAGAACTCATGCTGCATGGCGATCGTGTTCGCCGCCATGGTATTGGTGTCAATGGCATTGCCATCATCATGGAAAAACGCCACGCAAGCGCCTGCAGCGGCATTGTCGAGCAGGGTCTTACGCATGGTGGCATTGATGGACGAGGCCTCACTGACTACGATAAGTTGGGCTTGTGCTAGTTCCGAGAGGTCGATACGCTCAGGATTCATCCTGACAAAGTCGTATTGTGGATCATCATCGAAAACCATACCGACAAAAGGCAACTTGTCGGATCCGTTAAGCTCCACCACCTTCAAGGATGGGCGGGTCTCGATAACAAACCGATAGCTGTCGTCAAAGGTGATGGGATAGTCCATCAACGATACCGCGCATGGGGTATGTCCATTTTCCTCCAACAGGAACTGGAGTCCCACTTCGGCACTCTCCTGCCCTTCCACGTCAACAGTAGTCGATGCAGTCACCTTGCCATTCATCGACAAGTTCAAGGGAAGGCCTTTCACCTCCTTGTCGCCACGGTTGCTGACCAGCACACGCACCTCGTTGCTCAACCCTGCCTGCATCACAGGGGAACTCAGCCATACCGAATCAACGGAAAGGTTCGACTGCACTGAGGCTGACAGTGGCACAACAACGACATGCAGGCTAGTATCCGCCTTGACATCGTGCAGATCAAACATATTCCCCTGAAAATCGGAATAGACGAAGAGCGTCGCCTGGTCAAAGCCATGCTGGCTCTTAAGCATCTCAAAACGATCCAACACTTCATTCAACTTCACCGGAGGTCCGTCGAGATTCATCCGGTCGAGTTGATCGAGCATCTCTTCCTGGTTCATGGGATATTCGTTGGCTACCTCGAAGCTGTTGGACATCAGCAGGTAACGTGTTGATGGAGAGAAACGTTCAACAATGCCTTTAGCCGACTCTCGAGCGTCTTCAAGAAGGGTGGTCTTTGTCGATTGGGCCTTCATGCTCATGGAGTTGTCAATATAGACGCCCACTACCCCTTCCTCCGTGTTGATGTTGACTGTTGCATCCTCTTTATAGGGGAAGGCAAAAGCTAGCACCAAAGCCACGATGAACAGACAGCGTAGCAGCAAGGTCACGAGGTATTTCAGCTTTCGAGTCTTGGCATTCTCCTGTTGAATGGTCTTAAGCATTTCGGTATTACTGAAATACACGAGCTTATGCCGTCTGAAGTTAAAGAGATGGACAGCGATGGGGATCGCCAACGCTGTCAAAGCCCAGAGCATCTGTGGATAGAGGAATCGCATAGCTTAGAACAAAATGGGTTATCTTCGCCCAGCGAAAGAAGAGCAGGCATCTCCTGTCTTGAATTGCAGAGGAAGCATCACACTGAAGTTGCATTCCCAACCTCGGTTGTATCGGTAACCCACGGAATAATGGGTTCCTCCATTACCTAAGTTAACTGCCGGAGCTTGCGATTGTTGCTCGAGCTTGGAGTAGGTGTTGTGCAGGCCCATACTGTAAGCTGCTTCAAGCTTCAGCAACAAGGAAAACCGCTCAAACTCCAAGGTATAACGGACACCTGCCCCTCCAAATACACCAAAGTCGAAAGGCGACATATTGCCTTTATTAACCATAACCGTAGTTTCCTGGGCAATCTCTCCCGAGAGGTTCATTTCAATAGGAGTACTCAGTGGCTTGTTAAACACAGTATCAATCAAGATATAGGGCATCACTACGCCAACGTCAACCCCTCCAAACAGATAAGGTTGAGCGGGGCCTTTGATCGGGATGACCACTTCGATGGGAAGACGGAGATCCAGATAGTTGACTTTCGCCTTATAATTGGTCAGGAGACTATCCGCTGGAATACTATAAAACAGACGACTGTCGCCTCGCTTCGTCCAGATCAGTTCTGGGGCAAAGTAAGCGAAATCGCCCATGGGTATCTCAACCTGAACTCCTACCAGTGGACGGATCCTATGGAGAAGTGAATCATAGGGAAGCTCATTCAAATCCTCGGGCATGGCTCCCCGTGAACGGTAATGGTAATGTGGCAGAAGCACTCCTCCTTTGATGCCGATGCTTATTGGATTGTGCACTGGCTTGAAGCGGCTTTCCGCACCGATTTGGGCAGTCAACGGGACCACCACCATCATCATAACAAGAATCAAAAACCACTTTTTCACGTTCGTTCCTCCTTAATCTTCCCAGTTATACGGTTGACCACTTCTATTCATCTCCGTGATCGTATCCATGTCGCGATAGATAGTCAGCAAGCCTTTACGGCCCTCAATGGCCTCAACAAAACTCGCCGGAACCTCTTCGGGATTCAACACTTTCACGTCCTTGTTATACAAAGCAATAGAGCAATTGCGAATATCTCCAGGGACACCTATACTATCCACAAGGCGTTCTCCTGCGATGGCGATGCCTTGGTTAAGGCGAAATCTCACCTGGACATCACCAATCGGTGTTTGCACCTCTTGATCACGCTTCAGATAGGCAAAAAATGAAGAACCATTCCCCTTCACGTAAGCATATTCGGTATGGAACAACTCCGAATTGAGCTCCAGTCCAGGAATCCTAATGTCGCAATGGACCACCATATGGTTCTGTCCATGAAAATAGTCGGTGTAGAACTCATAGTCGCCCCCAAACCGGAAAAGGATTGGATATTGCGGGGCTTCAAACTGGCCCACAGGCATGACCACTTCAATGGGGTCGAACTTATACTCCCCTCGCACATCGGGGGTGTTTATTCCATCAACATGGGACAAAGGTGCGATAGAATCATAGTAAATCGTGTCCTGACCAATGATTGTGTCAATGACACGGATCGGAATCGCAAATACCGAATCCGCACTCATTCCGAAAATGGTATCGAAGCTCTCAATATAGCCTTCTTCACCGAACAAGATGATGGTATCATCCTCTTCTTTCAGACAGCCATAGGTCAATGCTGATAACAGCAGGACAGCGAAAAACAGCAGTTTTCTTTTTCTCATTTTTCTTGACTGATAGAATTTGCAAATTTAAAACAAAAACAAACACGTCATCGGGCGACCGTCAGGGTTTTTCTCACCATGCCCATGGGGGTCTTGATCTCAATAATATAAAGCGCTTCTGACAGATTATCCACATTGAAACTCAAGCGAGCATCTCCTTGCGCTTCAATAAACTTCACCTGTTGTCCAAGCACGTTATAAACACGCACATACTCCATCGACTCCGATTCAACGACCACTGTGTGTTGAGCTGGATTAGGATAGATGCTGACAGGGATGGAGTTCTCCTCTCCAATGCCAAACTGCACAGCGTTGAGGCGAATCACATCCATACCACAAGAGCCATCACCGATCTTGGCCGATAACAAGGCGGTCCCCATAGTCCTTACGACGATCATGCAGCAACTCTTACCATTGATGATGGTATCGGTCACTTCCCAGATCTCAGGCTCCAACGTCCAGTTCAACGGACTCTCCACATCGGTGTAATAGAAATAGACGCCAGGCCAATAGCTGTTCATCACCGAGACCGTTTCTTGCCCTTGAATCTCCACTTCAGCCGATGCCAGCAATGACAGTTGGGCCGCATTGCTCTCATCGCTGCCACAAGATCCATCAACGACATAGCGGACATACTTTTCGTGGAAATAGTCATCCACCTGCTCGGCATCGAACTCATGGCCATCGAGGGAGGTATCCCAACCTCCATTTCCATTGGCACTGACTTGCCAATACCCTACACCTGGGGTCAACTGGTTCCATTCGACATCAGGAAGAACCGACATGTGACCTTGGGCACAAATCGAGATGGATTCAGGGATGTCTTCGACCACTGGCTCAGCGTTGACTTGGATTTCCAGCATCTCACTCACAGCAGGCTCGGCAGAGCATTTCATCGAAGCTACCATATAACGGATGGAAGCCCCATCATGCACGGCACGGTTCCATACCGAGGGAAGTTGCACCCATTCTGACGAACCCGGAACACAGATCTCCCAATATTGCTTCACCCGATCGTTAGGATGAACGGACACTTCAAGATCGTCAATGTCAGGCTGTTCTCCATCACAGAACTGGGTATTGACGTCCATGACATCACCGGTTATCTCTGGAGCTCCAAGGACCAAAATAGGCTTGCCTGGACTGAAAAGCGGCATATCTTGACATGAGGTCTTCAAACCATAGATAAGAGAATAGCCATCGTACATCGCCGAAACTGGGGTTTCAAAGTTCCACGGGATAGTCTCCGAAAGATCCGGAGAACGGAGGAACCATCCTAATAGGTCATCTTCCGGACTTTGGTTGTTGATGAACGAAGCCACGCTTGGAAGAGAATTCGAATCGATAGGTTCATCTTCACAGACCTCCAAGGCCTGTTGCCACGACTCAGGCATGGTGTACGAAGGACCAGCAGCAACGGTGATAAGAACCGGTGCAGAGAAGTCCGACCATCCGCAATCATTGGCAACACGATATTGAATCATATAGGCTCCCGCAGCGAAGGGATCGCCATCAGGACCCACGTTGAACACCTCATTATTACGCTTCCACTCAAAAACCAAATCCGAAGGAGTATAGACATCCAAAGTGGCCCCTTCACAGAGCAAGGAAGGCAAAGAGCCAATGGCAACCGAAGCAATGTCGGGCACATCTATGACATGTAAGACCACATCCTCCTGTGCTACAGAATAACCACATCCCTTCACGATATAGCGAAGTATCAAACCATCATGAGCAACCGTGAGCACATCGGGAAGATTGGCGGGTTCACCAGCTGGAGTGTAACATTCCCAATGCGGGACATCTTCCACATAGCCAGTCACTTCAAGCGAAGGCAGATAGTTGGCAAGGTGCTCTCCCACGCAAACTGAGAGCTGACCTGTCCAGTCGTCATCCAACACGATATGAGGAGCCTCGAGAACGGTGATGTTTGATGACCATGCTGAAGCGGAGCTACACTCATTCTCTACGACACATAAAATACGGACAGTTCCCGTGGGAAGCGGATCGAAAAATGGATTGAAAGCGTGGGTATCATTTAGATCGTCGGCCATGGCATAGTACCATTCACGTGAGATCTCTGTACCATGATGCAGTTCCAACGACACCTCCAAGTCATCATCCTCAAAAAGTTCGCCTTCACACAACTCATTCTTGTCTATCGTGAAGGAACTGATTTCCGGTTGTGCAACGATGGTCAAGGGGAAAGCTGTAGGATATGCCACTGATCCACCGCAATCATCACTAAACAGATAGCAACGCAAAAAACCATTTCTGTCCTCTGTCAAAGGCAGGTGGTTGTTTGCAATTTCCTCATAATTGCCATCCTCCGTCTCGGACCAAGCCCAATAAGGACGGGTCCCGAACAAGCCATGGGCGTCATAATCAAGATCCGTGATAGGCTGCAAATCCAGTCCTCCATCCGAAACACAGTAATAAGGGCTAAGCTGATCATAAAGATTCATGTTGATGAACTCCGGTCCCGAAGTAACGGAAAGTGCTTCGCCGTCGGCAAGGGTTGCAAAGATATCGCCACAATGGTTATGGGCATGGTAACGAATCACACATCCATCATAATCAGTGGAGATCACGGTAAAAGGCACCCATTGACCACCTGCGAAAACCTCCCATTGTTCATAGGAAGGATCCTCAGGATCTTCAGGATCTTCAAAGAGGTTCCAACTCGTCACTTCCACAGCAGTCAGTTTTCCTTGGTCCACCAACTCTGACACCTCCGTCTGATTGCAGAAACCAGCAAAGATTTGGATTTGGGTGAAATTCAGCGTAGGCACATCACCCACGACAAGCTGTAAAGGATTCGTAGTCACTCGCTCATGACCATCGCACAACGGTTCCACATAGAAACGAATCCATCGGCCATTGTCGCTCGATGACAGGGTGACAGGCAGGTTCGTAGAAAAACTTGTCGGTGTGTCTTCCGCACTGATTTCCCAACCGTATTGTCCATGATGACCAACAGGAGTCAAAGCGGGCAACAAATCACTCAATGACGTGTTTGCACAGACTCGCTCCAATGCTTCGGGAAGCAAGTCAAGACCTTCGATGGAAGGTGCCTCAAAAACTTGCAATTCAAACGCAGGGTCAAATGGAGTCAGGCCACAGTCACTCTGCAACCCACAAGTCACCAATCTGCTCTCCGTTCCCAATGCAATGGTACTGCCATTGATAGGCGTATAGATGGCATTGCCACTTTCATCATAACTCACCCAATACCATCCGACTGTCACTCCTGAAAGGCCGTTGGTATTGTACCAGTTGGAAGGAATCTGAGGTTGGGGTATAGAGGTATTTGGACAGTATTCGGAATCAAATGGGTTGGCTACCTGAGCGGTGAATGAGGGTCCAGAGGTAACCAAGATCTCTTTTGAGTTGACATTTCCACAAGGAGAGACGATTTGATAGCGAATATAATCGCCATCATTCAAATCATTCAGGTTGTCGAGCGGGACATAGCTACCGCCATTGTGCTTATAGTACCAGGACCCATTGTGCTCATTGTTATTCCAATTCACATTAACCGCAGGCAACTCTGATCCTGCACAAATAGAATTCGGCAAGGAGTTGTTATTGTTAATCACGGGCGTGTTGCAGACATGAATGACCATAAGTTCAGAATAGGTGGGCAAATCACCAGAACAGGTCAAATTATCGTTGCAACTATTACGGGCCTCAAAACGGATGTTATAGTCACCGATACCTACATTGGCAAACGAGGCAGACTCTTGCCAGTTGTTTGGAGTATTGGAAGAAGACCACATCCAACCTTGATAAAAGACCGATGCACCATGGTCAATCCAGTTTGCCGAAGGGTTAAAGCTTCCCACCGACTCCAGGCAAAGACGGTCATCTGTCGGCCAAGTGTTGGCATTCATGCCGTTAAATTCAGGCAAGTCCCTAACGGAAAATGCAATCGTTGACTGAGCACTCAGGCCCCATCTTTCCACCTTGTATGAGATAGTCTCATCGCCAAAATAACCTTCGTTAGGCAGATAATGAATCTGATGGTTATTGTCGAGCCAAGCAGTACCATGCGTTGTTGTAACAGGCTGAGCCTGTGTTGCAGGCTTATATACGCCATCACTATCTTTCAATGAAAAGGTCGGATTATAGTTTTGACCCTGGAAAGTACATTGATAGCCTTGAGAAGCACTGTTGGGAATAAGGATGACGAATACTCCGTCCGCTGACTCGCAAACACAATGAGAGCCCCCATTAACTGGGTTAGCGGTTACGCTATAATCTGGAGACATCGACAATGAGACATCATCCATTCCAAAGTCATCTCCAAGGCCTGTAGAGTATCTACAGTCATCGTAAATTGTGATTGTAAGGCTTCCATTTCCATTGCTCCAGCAATGATATGTTGGAGATAATTGCCATTCAGCATGGCCAACAGTCTCTGGTTGCCATGAGTTCTGGTTGTTACCATAATACACGTCAGACCCATTAGATTGAACACGAAACCTTACGCCAAAGTTCGTAGCACCATAGTTAGAGGTGGACAAATGAGTGGCCCAAAAAGAAAAATCATACATGACGTTAGGCTCAAGGCCATTGACAGTGTATCGAAGAACATAATTTGTACTAGGTTGTCCTGGACTAATAGCAGATCCAGTACCACCATAACCATTGACCATCAGGAAACGACCTGAGCCTCCATGTCCTGTGCATGGATAGAAATTGGAATTATAGTTGTCGGTACTAGAACCAATGGCTAAAGCGCCCTCATTATAAAGCAAGCCTTGGTTAACCCCACCCACCCAGGTATATTGAGTAGTAACACCAGCATATAAATCCAGGGATTGATTATCAGAAAAATGACAATTATAAAGATCGTTATGCTGTTCCAGGATATTAGGATTTTGGGCATTTGCAATGCTTGGAAGCAGCACGATGAGAGCCAGCAACGAGGCGAGGAGACATCTTTTCATAGGTTTTCTTTTAGGGGTAAAACGAAAAAAAGCTGCAAAAGTTGTGCCATGCAATCAGTATTTTATGGCTTTGCCGTTCAACACAGCTTGTTGCAGGTTATCGCCCTGGTAGGTCAGTTTCAGGGAGAAGAAGGGGACGTGTTCATCGAGGAGTTTAAGGAAGATTTTGTCGCCTTCCCACATGGTGAGATCGAGGAGGCGTTGTTTGTCGATCCATTCGAGGTCGCCTTCGTCGCAGATGATTTGTTCGCCTTTCCATTCGGTGCAGACGAAGAGGTGCATTTGTTCGGCGGGCCAGATGTTATGTACGAAGGTGACGATGCCGCAGTAGCGCCATTCGGTGACTTCGAGGCCGGTCTCTTCGCGGATCTCGCGCAGCATGCATTCCTCGGGGCTCTCCCCCACCTCGAACTTACCTCCCACGCCAAGCCATTTGTCGTGGTTGAGGTCATTTTCTTTTTTGGTGCGATGCAGCATCAGGTATTGGCTGCCGCGTTCCAGGTAACAGAGGGTGGTTTGTTTCATTTTTAAGGAGACAGAAGACAGAAGCAAGAAGTAAGAATAGCAAAGGCGGCCATGAGGCCGCCTTTGCGAAAACCCTTTGAACTTTGGAATTAGATGATTCCTTGAGCGAGCATAGCTTTGGCAACGCGCATGAAGCCGGCGATGTTGGCACCCTTCACGTAGTTGATGGTACCATCAGCTTGTTTGCCGTATTCAACGCACATGTCATAGATGTCGTTCATGATCTTGTGAAGCTTCTGGTCAACTTCAGGAGCGGTCCAGTTGATGTGAGCGGCATTCTGGCAGATCTCGAGGCCAGAGGTAGCAACGCCACCGGCGTTGACAGCCTTACCAGGAGCGAACGGGATACCGGCGCCTTGGATAGCTGCGATAGCTTCAGCGGTGCAGCCCATGTTGGAGATTTCAGCAACATACTGGACGCCATTGGCGATCAGTTCCTTAGCATCGGCTTCGTTCATTTCGTTCTGGAAAGCGGACGGGCAAGCGATGTCGCACTTCACCATCCAAGCCTTCTTACCAGGAGTGAAGATGGCCTTGCCGGGGAACTTGGTGGCCATGTCTTCCACCTTGTTGCGGCGTGAGTCACGCATGACCAGCATGTAGTCGATCATCTCTTTGTCGATGCCGTTCGGCAGTTCGCACACGCCGTCAGGACCTGACAGAGCGACGACCTTGGCACCGAGTTCAGTAGCCTTGGTGGCAGCGCCCCAAGCCACGTTACCGAAGCCTGACAGAGCGACTCTCTTGCCCTGCATGGTTTCACCCTTCTGGTGGACCATACGGTCAACATAGTACATAGCACCGAAACCGGTAGCTTCAGGACGGATCAAAGAACCACCCCAGCCATAGCTCTTACCAGTCAGAGCGCCAGTGCTGTGTTCACGGGCGAGCTTCTTGTAAGCGCCATAGAGGTAACCGATCTCACGGCCGCCAACGCCGACGTCACCAGCAGGTGAGTCTTGGTCAGCACCGATGTTTCTCCAAAGTTCATACATGAAAGCTTGGCAGAAACGCATGATCTCAGCGTCCGACTTGCCTGTTGGGTCGAAGTCAGCACCACCCTTACCACCGCCAAGAGGCAGGTTGGTCAGAGAGTTCTTGAAGATCTGCTCGAAGCCCAAGAACTTCAGCATGGAGACATTGACAGCGGGGTGGAAACGGAGACCGCCTTTGTAAGCGCCGAGAGCGGCGTTGTACTGGACACGGTAACCGAGGTTCACCTGCACCTGGCCTTTGTCGTCAACCCAAGTCACACGGAATGTGAAGATGCGATCAGGTTCAACAAGACGTTCAACGATCTTAGCAGCTTCAAACTCAGGATGCTGGTTGTAAACTTCTTCGATTGATTCGAGCACTTCGCGTACTGCCTGTAAATACTCTTTTTCGCCTGGATGTTTAGCCTCCAGAGCGGTCATGATTTCATTTACTTTCATTTTATTTATTTGATTATTAAAAGGTTTTATTAAACAATAACGTTTCACTCCTAATGAGCGGTGCAAAGGTAATACTTTAAATCCAATAAAACACGTGAAACGAAAAATATTTTCACGCCCTTCACCTCACTCGTCACGGACCCAGTCGCCATCCTCATAAATGGCCACCCTGGTCACCCTTCCGTCAGGATTGTAATAGATTTCCCGCCCATGCTTCACATTATCGACATAGGGAGTCACCAAACATTTGTATCCCGACTGGTCATAACTCGTCTGAACTCCTGTGCCCCGGTCAAAGTCGGCCTTCGCCGCCAAACTGCCATCAGGATAGAAGATCATCCAAGACCCATCCATCAGGTCATCCACATACTGTCCTTCCTGAAACGACTGCCCGTTCTCATACCAACGATGATAATCGCCATTCAGCTTACCATCGACATAGTAAGCCTCCGTGTCTAAGATCCCTTTCAACGAATACGAATGGAACACACTATCCAAGACACCGTCCTTATACCACGACTCCTCCATGATCTTGCCATTCTCGTACCAGCGACGCATCTGACCATTCATCTTGTTGTGCAAATAGCAAACCTCCATCTCGGGATTGCCGTTGGCGAAATACCAAGTGCTCACCCCCTCCAACTGATCATTCTCATAACGCAGAGCCGACTTCAGATTGCCATTATCCCAATAAGACTTCTTGACCGTCCCGCCATCGCCACACGACGCCAGGACCGACAAAACCAACACGAACCAAAGCGGAACTCTCATCTCACTCCTCCTCCGAATAAATGTGGATCGGCTTGAGCTCAATGTCGTGGTTGTCATACTGGAAGACGTTCCAATAACGGTTTTCCAAACCATCACGCATGCGCATCTTGTTGAAATAGTAATTGGAGTGCAGCAGCGGCATATGGTAGTATGGCAAACAATCCATCGGTCGAGGGCCAAGATCCATCAAGGCATTCAAGAAATACCATCCAACGTCGAACCCTTCAAAAGCATAGTCACTGGGCTCACTCTTGTATTTCAAGCGGAAGTCATCCACGAACTGCTGTACCAGAGAGTCATTATAGTTGACAAAATGGTCATCGAAATAGATGGCATTCATATTCAACAGGTTCTGCACCAACAGATTCTCGAAATCAGCCCAGCTCGGCAAACCAATCAAAGTGATGGGGTACTTTCTTGCTGATTTGTTAATATTGTTTAATACTTTTGTAGCAAACACAAGGTCGTCGCCATAAGCAACGAGAACATTTTCACGAGCCGATGACAGACCATCCTTGAAGGTCTTGATTTCGTTGTCGGAATAAGTGATATGCCTAAAATGATTCTCGAAATAAGTCACATCATCAGGATGGGCCTCGAGGGCTTTTGTGGAGAAGATCTGGCCTTCTACCTCCAAATTGGAGAGCATCCGTTTGCCCATCTTGCGTCGTTGGCTCTCTTTGGAGATTAACTCGAGCATCTCGGCATTGGAAAGTTGCACCTCGGGCTGCACTGCCTGAGCGAGGGCGTTCTCAATGGACTGGACCATCAACGAGTCTTTCACATTCGAGGGAGTGATGAGGGTCACCTTCGATTTGGGGTACTTCAGCCGGATCAAATCGGCGAGTTGGGTCACCATCGACGACATTCCCGGCTTGAGTTTCAGCACGTTGGATGCGTCAGCCACGACACTCTCACGTTCTGATAACGGATTTACCACGAGAATATCTCGGCTCACCGCATATTCTTGCACAACGGCAAACGACTTGCTGAAGAAGGGGCCGATGATCATGTCGATGTCCTCCCCTTTGAGCTGTTGCACAGCGGCCTCAGCTCCAGCAGTGTTCTCGGCGACGTCGATCACCGTCAGGTCGAGATTCAGTCCATAATGGTCGCTGAGCGAGTCGGCAGCCATCATGAATCCCTCATAGAACTGCAGGAACTTGAGGGAACGTGACCGTTTCGACTTCTCGGCTCTGTCGCGCGAGGCATCGAGTTTGTCAATCTCATTGAGATAAAGCGGCACCAACAATGCCACATGATAGGTCTGGTCGGCAAAGGAACGGCTTGAATAGCATTCCGTGGGTTTTTCATTTGAATAGATCAACCTCGTTTCAGCGCTCTCCTCCACCGCTACGGGTTCCACCACAGGTTGTTCCACGACAGGCTCATCCACAGCTGGTATTTCCTGCTCCTCAGGTTCCACAGGAGTGTTTACCTTCACTATTTCCTCAGGACGTTGATAAGGGATCAGCACCTTCTGCCCCTCGAACACACGCGAACCCACCGAAGGGTTCAGCTGGCGGAACTCACCTTCCGAGACATTCCAGGCACGCAACATCGCACGAGTCTTCTCCGTCTTCTTCACCGTATGGATCACGTATCCATCACCATATTCGTCCTCATCTGACACAGGAGAAACCATAGTAGTGGAATCCGGCTTCACCACATGGACGACCGGCTTAGGTTCTTCTTTAGGCTCAACCTTAGGCTCGACTTTAGGTTCTTCTTTAGGCTCAACCTTAGGCTCAATTTTGGGCTCTATCTTAACTTCCGGTTTGGGCTCTTCAACGGGTTCTGGTTCCTCTGTAGTCTTTGGCTTTACGACGACCGTCTTAGGTTCTTCTGTCTTCTGTCCTTCTGTCTTCTGTTCTTCTGTCTTCTGCTCTTCTTCCACATACGGAATCCCGAGAACCATTCCAATCTTAAGTCCATCTTTGGCCTCAGGGTTTTTGGCTATGATATCCGACTCTTTAACATGGAAGGTACGGCTCAGGCCCCAGACGGTCTCACCTTTCTTCACATAATGCATCACATAGCGTTTCCCTCCGACTTCCACGATGGTATCGTTAATCGTTTTAGGCTCCACTGGATTTTGAACCACGGTTTTGGGTTCCTCAGCGGGTTTCGGTTCCCCTACGGTTTTAGGCTCCTCGACAGGTTTCGGTTCTTCTGTCACCGGTTTCTCTTCAGGGATTTCCACCACAGGGATGCCAACCACCGTATTCGCCTGAAGTCCATTGGATTTCACCTCTGGGTTATATCTCAAGATTTCCTCTTCGGTAACCCGATAGGCTTTGGCAATTGCATAAAGTGTCTCTCCGGCCTTGACATGATGCATGTAGAATTGTTTTCCGCCTATCGTCACCGCTTTCTCGGCGCGTTTCACTTGCACCTCTTGCGATGACACAAGCATAGGCATTGCCAGCATCAAAGCCAGCAGCATCATGATCCATATTCTTTTTCTTCTGTTCATTGATCCAACCTTTCAATTTTCATCTTTCACCTTTCACCTTCCTCACTCCCACTCAATCGTCGCTGGTGGTTTCGATGAGATATCATAGCACACACGGTTAACGCCCTTCACCTTATTAATTATATCATTCGATACTTTGGCCATGAAGTCGTAAGGCAGGTGCACCCAATCGGCGGTCATGCCATCGGTAGAGATGACGGCACGGAGGGCGATGGTGTATTCATAGCTGCGTTCGTCGCCCATCACGCCCACCGACTTCACCGGAAGCAGCATGGTGCCAGCTTGCCAGATGCTGTCATAGAGGTTGTCGGCCATCTCGTTAGGATAAGATGCGCTCGGCAGCTCGCAGGGCCAGTTACGCAATGCGCTGATGAAGATGTCGTCGGCATCGCGAAGGATGCGCAACTTCTCTTCGGTCACCTCACCGAGGATACGGATGCCGAGACTCGGTCCCGGGAACGGATGGCGGCTGATGAGTTCGCGCTTGATGCCCAATGAGCGTCCCACACGACGGACTTCATCTTTGAAGAGGGCGCGCAAAGGTTCCACGATCTTCAGGTTCATCTTCTCAGGAAGACCACCCACGTTATGATGCGATTTGATCTTGCTACTCGGACCGTTGACGCTCACACTCTCGATGACATCGGGATAGATGGTACCTTGGGCGAGCCAACGGGCACCTTTGATTTTTTGCGCCTCGGTGTCAAACACGTCGATGAATGTCGCACCGATGGCCTTGCGTTTTGCTTCCGGATCGGTGACACCCACCAGTTTCTCCAAGAACAAGGGACCGGCATGGACTCCGATGACATTCAGGCCCATCTCTTTATACGAATCGAGCACATCTTCGAATTCATTCTTTCTCAACAAGCCATTATCGACAAAGATGCAGGTCAGATTACTTCCGATGGCCTTATTGAGAAGTACAGCGGCCACGGTACTGTCCACACCTCCTGAGAGGCCAAGGATGACCTTGTCGCTTCCCAGCTGTTCACGGAGTGCCGCCACGGTGTTCTCTACAAACGATGCCGGGGTCCAGTCGCCATGACACCCGCAGATGTCCAAGGCAAAATTGGCCAGGATCTGCGTCCCCTCCGTAGTATGGAAAACCTCAGGGTGGAACTGCACCGCGTAGGTGTCCTCACCATTGATCTTATAGGCGGCAAACTCCACGTCTTTGGTTGAAGCGATGACACGCGCACCTGCAGGAAGCTTCGCGATGGTGTCGCCATGACTCATCCACACTTGACTGGTCTTGCTCACCTTGGCAAAGAGCGGACATTGATCGTCAACCACATTCAGCATGGCACGGCCGTATTCCCTTGCGATGGAACCATTGACTTCGCCACCGAAATGGTGGGCAATGAGTTGGGCACCATAGCAAATACCCAACAACGGCATCTTGCCCTTGATGTTCTCAAGGCTGACGTATGGGGCATTTTCATCGCGCACCGAGAATGGACTACCACTCAAAATGACACCTTTGATATTGTCAGTGATGACGGGAACCTTGTTATAGGGATGGATTTCGCAATAGACATTCAGTTCGCGAAGACGACGGCCAATCAGCTGGGTTACCTGTGAGCCGAAGTCGAGGATAAGAATCATTTCCTGCATGACAAAACTTTTTTGCAAATTTAGGTTTTTTCGGCTTAATGACACCAAGATTTCTTATTTTTGCCTAAAAATAACACTTTACAAACACGAACCATGGCAATTTTATTGTTAGCCCTCTCCTTGTTCCCCGTTGTTTTTTTGCTGATTTACATCTATCGACAAGATAAATACGAGAAAGAACCCATCGGCCTCCTCACCCTGGCCTTCTTCGGGGGCATGATGTGCATACCGATCGATTTGTTTTTGGTGAGTGCCATCCGCATGTTCGTTTATTCGGAGACAGCCTTTTTCTCGGCTTTCATCGAAGCGGGGTTCTGCGAAGAGCTGTGCAAGTTCGTGATGTTGTTTCTCATCATTTGGTGGAACAAGAACTTCAACGAGTACATGGACGGCATCGTTTATGCCACCTTTGTTGGACTCGGTTTCGCCTGCGTAGAAAATGTGTTATACGTCTTAGGAGCTGGAAGTGAGTCGTTTGGCACAGGAATCTCCACTGGCATCGTGAGGGCGTTGCTCTCTGTTCCCGGGCATTTTCTCTTCGCGGTCATCATGGGCTATTTCTTTTCCATGGCGAAATTCAGCGAGAAAGGCAAGTTGGGTTACCTCATGGCCGGCTTGTTTGGAGCCATGCTGGCCCACGGCCTGTTCGATTGGCTGCTCATGATCGAGGACAGCCTCCACCCCATCTTTGGCTTGGTCTTGTTCGCTTTATTTATTTGGGGCGACATCAAACTCTGGAAGATTGGTGTGAAATACATCCGCCGACATCAGGAGAACTCCCAATTCAAAGACGACACTCCCCAAAACCCAAACACCTCGTTCCCCTATTCCAACGAGCCTGAATACAAACATATCGACTGGAACGCGGGAAATAAGTAATTTTTTGTATTTTTGCTGCATGTAAAACCATCATCATCATGTCACTTAATTGCGGAATCATCGGTCTTTCAAGCACTGGAAAGACAACCATATTCAACTGTATATCAAACACCAAGGCAGAGATTGGCTTTGCCTCAAAGTCAAACATCGGAATGTGCGAGGTCGTTGACGACCGACTGAAACTCATCGACAACATCTCGCATTCCAAGCGCATCGTGCCCGCCACGGTGGAAATCGTTGACCTGCCCGGACTGAGCAAAGGCGGCCAAGGCGTGGGTAACAAACTCCTCGCCGAGGTACAGACCATGGATGCCCTCATCCACGTGCTACGTTGCTTCGACGATCCCAACATCCCTCACAGCGAAGGTAGCGTGGATCCGGTGCGCGACATGGAACTCGTTGACTTGGAGCTGCAGGTGCGCGACCTTGACTTGGTCACCCGCAAACTGGAACGCGTGCAGAAGCTGCTGAAAAACGGCGAGAAGGACAACAAGAAAGCCTTCGAGGTGCTCAGCGTTTATAAAGAAGTGTTGGAGAACATGGGCAATGCCCGCGATGCCAAAGTCGCCGACGAAGACAAGAAGTTCATCCAAGACATCCAACTGCTCACAGCCAAACCCATCATCTACGTCTGCAACGTTGACGACGCCTCGGCTACCACAGGAAACAAGTATTCCGAAGCTGTGAAAGCCGCCTTGAAAGAGGGTCAGGAGATGCTCATCATCGCTGGCAAACTCGAAGCTGAGATCGCTGAACTTGACGCCGACGACCGACAGCTGTTCATGGAAGACGCTGGTTTGACCGAGCCTGGCGTGAACAAACTTGTCCGCACAGCTTTCCATACGCTGAACCTGCATTCGTTCTTCACCACCGGTCCCGATGAGACCCGTGCCTGGACCATCCATGTGGGAGACACGGCACCTATCGCCGCTGGAGCTATCCATAGCGACCTCCAAAGAGGATTTATCCGCGCTGAAGTGATGAGCACCGAAGACTTCCTGCACTACGGCAGCGAAGCTGCGGTGAAAGAAGCCGGCAAGTTCCGCGTGGAAGGCAAGACCTATGTCGTTCAGGACGGCGATATCCTCAACATCAGATTCAACGTGTAATGGAACAAGTCATCCTCGTCAACGAGCAAGACCAACAGATTGGCATCATGGAGAAGATGGCCGCGCATATCGTGCCACGGCTCCATCGTGCCTTCTCCATATTCATCTTCAACAGCCATGGCGAGCTCCTGCTACAGCAACGAGCCTTCACGAAATACCACTCCCCTGGCCTGTGGACCAACACCTGTTGCAGCCACCCGCGCAATGGTGAGACACTGGAAGCCGCCACGAGCCGCCGCCTTCAGGAAGAGATGGGGATGAGCTGCGAGATGCACGAGGTTTTCACCTTTATATATAAAGCACCCGTCGGACTAGGTCTCATAGAACACGAGTTCGACCACGTCTGGTTCGGCACTACCGACACCACCCCGGTCATCAACACCGAGGAAGTCGCCTCTTGGAAATACATGAGCCTCGACGCCATCGCCACCGACATGAAAGCCCATCCAGAATGTTATACGGAATGGTTTAAGATCTCCTTCGACGAGATCACCAAACACGTTAATAAGAATCCCTAACGGCTTCGCCCCCATTCTTCCTTCTAACTTCTTTCTTCTGTCTTCTTCAAATAGTAAATATATTTACTATCAATGTTCATACTATCAGTATTTTTACTATTTTTGCCGCGAATAAAAATTGAAAACAACGTATAATAACATTTTTCTATGAAGCACAACTTTTTCTTAATCATTGGGTTAATTGCATTTTTATTCCCGATGAGCCTTAATGCACAGGAAGGTCCAAAGATCTCCGGTTTTGTCCAAGGCTTGTATCAAGCCAACCTCGACGAGGATTTCAACCTCAGCAACAACACCTTAAGAATGCGCCGTGTGCGTATGTCGATCGAAGGCAAGCTCACCAAGACCCTCTCCTACAAAGTCCAAGGTGACTTCAGCCGTTCACCCATGATGGTGGATGCTTTCGTGAAGTACAAACCCTGCAGCGAGTTTGCCATCCAAGTCGGTCAGTTCAAGACCCCCTTCACCTTGGAAAGCCCCATCAACCCTGTTAACCTCGAAATCTTCGACTACGGCGAAAGCGTCCAAAAACTCGTAGGTTATAGCGACGTCTGTGGTGTCGGCGGTTTGGGCCGTGACCTGGGCATCATGGCCAGCGGCGACCTTTTCCGTCCTGAGGGCAAGGATTTCTCCCTGGTCACCTACTACCTCGGCGTGTTCAACGGCAACGGCCCTTGCACTACCGACAACAACAACCGCAAGGACCTGGTGGGTCGTTTGGAGATTCATCCCATGCTGAAAGACCTTACCTTGAGCGGTTCCTATTACTACGGCAAATATTCCAAGGACGACAATGTCAACTGTGCCCGCAACCGCTGGAGTGCCGGCATGCAATACAATGACGGCGACCTTATGGTTCGTGGCGAATACCTCAGCGGCACCACCGGTTATTTCAGCGACCTCGTTGACGCCAATAACAATCTCATCGAGCAGTACCAACTCAGTAAGGGTTATTATGCCGTAGCCGGCTACAATTTCCGTTTTGGCAAGGACAACAGCCAAAAACTCATGCCTGTGCTCCGTTACGAACACTTTGAACCCGGTGACAAAAACGCCCAGGTCATGGGAAGCACTGACTACTACACTGTCGGCATCAACTACTGGCCGGTGAAATCACTGAATTTCAAACTCGACTACTCTCTAGTACAGAATGTTGTAGAAGAACGCGTTAATTCGCATCGCGTGGTCGGGATCCTCAGCTATAAATTCTAAATTCTAAATTCTAAATTGATATGTCTAACAACAAAATATCCAACCTTTGGAAAAAAGAGGACTGGCTGGCCGTATGGATTGGCTTCATCGTCATCGCAATCGCCTGCGTCGCCGTCCTGACTGGTTCGTTTGACTTCTCCGCCGCCAAGTTCGGAACCTGGCATTGGTGGGAAAACGTGGAAGAAAAGAAATCCCTGGCCGCCCAGTTCAATGGCGAGTTCTGGATAAAACTGCTCCGCACCTTCTTGGTGACTGGCGTCTTGTTCGGTATCGGCATCAAGTTGCAAGGCGAGAAGATCAGTAAATTCATCCCGGCTTTCATCGTGCTGTTCATTATTTGTATCGTCGTGAGAATGATCAGCGCCGAATACACCTTGAAAATGTATCTTGAGTGGGCTTTCTGGGCATTGCTCATCGGCCTGCTCATCTCCAATACCGTCGGCACTCCCGAATGGCTGAAACCCGCCATACGCACGGAGTTCTACATCAAGACGGGTTTGGTCATCATGGGTTTCTCAGTACTGTTTAGCAACATCGCCAAGTTCGGCCTCTATGGTCTCGGCATCGCTTGGATTGTCACGCCTATCGTCATCATCTTCATGTGGTGGCTCGGCACCAAGGTGCTGAAGATCGACAACAAGCCGTTGGTCATCACCTTGGCTTCGGCCACATCGGTGTGCGGTACTAGCGCTGCCATCGCCACGGGTGCAGCCGCCAAGGCCAAGAAGGAAGACCTCTCGCTGGCCATCAGCATCTCCATCATCTTCACCATCCTGATGATGGTGTTTGAACCCATGATCATCCGTTGGGCAGGAATGAACCAGATGATGGGCGGTGCCCTCATCGGCGGTACTGTGGACTCCACCGGTGCTGTGGTGTTGGCTGGCGAAGCCCTCGGAGAAGAGGCTGCGCAGGTGGCCTCCATGGTAAAAATGATCCAGAACATCTTGATCGGCTTCATCGCTTTCTTTGTTGCCATCTTCTTCGCCACGAAGGTTGACAAGTCTGGCGACGCCAAAGTCGGAGCAGGTGAGATCTGGAACCGTTTCCCGAAGTTCATCATCGGTTTCTTCGTGGCTTCGCTGGTCGCTTCCTTCATCATCCAACCCATGGGTGGCGACGTGAAGGCCATCAACGGCGTGCTCGACCAATACAAGAACTGGGCTTTCGTGCTGGCCTTTACCAGCATCGGCCTCGACACCAACTTCAAGAGCCTCTTCAAACAAATGCAAGGTGGCAAGGTGCTCTGGCTCTACATCATCGGCCAGCTCTTCAACATCGCCCTCACCCTCTTTGCTGTTTGGATTCTGCTCTCCGGCGTCCTCTTTGAGGTGCCGAATCTCGACATGTTCAAATAATGAACAAACAACACAAAATATTCAAAGTGATTACCATCGTCGTGGTGGTAATCACTTTGTTTTTGGCTGGCTGGATCATGGCCAACCAACTCGGTTTGGTGGAAGGTTACGACTTCGGTGCCGGTGCCTACTACTATGCCGACATCCCCACCGAGCAATACTCGGAAATTGTCAACGAGGACGCTTATCAAACCTCCATCCCGAAATGGATCTACTACGTCCTATTCTTCGCCTGGGGTTGGCTGATGTGGCGACTTTGGGCATGGGTAGAGCGTCGGGGAAAGAAACAAAAATAGCCATCAGTGTTCCGAGGAATACAGGTCGTTGAACTTGCGTTCATACTGCCGAATCCGATTCAAAGTGCGCTTCGACCATTCGAGGCGCACTTCGTTTTTCTCCTCCTCGCTGAGATGCCAGTCGAGATCGGTCTGCTCGCGCAAACGACGCGTCAAGGTATAGACCAATAGTGCCGCTGAGACACTGATGTTGAAACTCTCAGTGAACCCCACCATCGGGATGCGGACGTACTGGTCGGCGTGGTCCAGCACATAATCCGTCAAACCCGTTTTCTCTGTGCCAAAAAACAAGGCGACAGGTCGATCCAGAGGCAAGGTCTCCGGAGTGTAATCGTCGCGATGGGGACAAGTGGCCACAATCTGATAACCTTTCGACTTCAGTTGCTCAATCACGGCTGGAGTATTGAACTCTTCTTCGTTATAACGATGAATGTCAAGCCATTTGGTACTGCCCATCACCACATCGGGGTTGACATCAAAAGTGAAGTTGTTTTCGATGATGTGGACGTCCTGCACCCCCGTCAAGTCGCAACTGCGCAACACTGCACTGGCATTGTGCGGCTGGAAGATGTCCTCCAACACCACGGTGAGGTGACGGGTGCGATTCTGCAACACTTGCTCAAAACGCTCTTTACGATCGTCAGTAATAAATTGATAAAGGAAGTCAAGGAAGGCTTTGTCTCTGGGGCTCATCGTGAATCGTGTTTTGTGACTGCAAAAATAAAAAAATAACGTTTTTTTGTTGCAGTGATAAGTTAATTTCCTATTTTTGCACTCCGAAAATTTTGAATCGATATGGCAAACAAGAAAGAAATGCAAGGCGACGAAAGATTAGAGAACGTCGAGACCGCGTTAAGCAAGACTGAACTTTGGATTGAAGAACATCAGAAACTCATTTACGGTATTATCGGTGCCGTCATCGTCATCGCGGGTATCATCTGGGGTCTGAAGGCCCTGAACGACCGCAAGGATGCCAATGCCAGCAAGGAGATCTTTACCGCTCAGAAATATTTCGACAAGGAATCGTATGAGGCTGCCCTCACAGGCGACGGCAACTACCTTGGATTCACTGAGGTCTATGACCAATACAGCAGCACCAAGACCGGCAAGCTGGCCGCTTACTATGCTGGCATCTGCAACATGAAGCTCGGCAACTATAATGAAGCCATCGACTACTTGAAGAAGTTCAACGGCAAGGATGACATCCTCGCTCCCATGGCCCTTGGCGCCATCGGCGACTGCTACATGGAGCTTGACGATCTGAACAACGCTGCCACCTATTACAGCAACGCCGCCAGCAAATCCAAGAATGAGTTCACTGGCCCCATGTTCCTCACCAAGGCCGGCATGACCTATGAAATCATGGGTGATTATGCCAAGGCTTTGAATTGCTACAAGACCTTGAAAGCCGACTACCCCTTGAGCAACGAGGCTTTCGAGATTAGCAAGAACATCGCCAATATGGAAGAAAAGCTGAAGTGAGAATCGTCTATTTCGGCACTCCAGAATTCGCGGCCTCACAACTAGAGGCCATCCTTTCCGCCGGCTACGATGTGGCCGCTGTGGTGACCACCCCCGACAAGCCTGCTGGAAGAGGAAAAAAGATACAATGCTCCGAGGTGAAAAAAACCGCCTTGGAGCATTGTCTTCCTATACTCCAGCCTGAGAAACTACGCGACCCCGACTTCTTGCAAGCCTTGGCCTCGTACCAAGCCGACCTCTTCATCGTCGTGGCCTTTAGGATGCTTCCCTCCGTGGTTTGGCAAATGCCACCACTCGGCACCTTCAACCTTCACGCATCCCTCCTGCCCCAATACCGCGGCGCAGCCCCCATCAACCATGCCATCATCAACGGGGAAACCGAGACCGGGCTGACCACCTTTTTCCTTAATGAAGAGATTGACAAAGGAGCCATCATCATGAGACAAAGCGTCAGCATCCGCCCCGACGAGACCGCTGGAGAACTTCACGATGAGCTGATGCTCCTCGGCAACAAACTGGTCGTGGAAACCATACGAAAAATCAAAAACAACGAGGCAACGCCCATCCAACAGGAACAGATCTGTGACGAGGCACAACTCAAAGCCGCCCCGAAGATCTTCAAGGATTTCTGTTACATCCATTGGGAAAACGATTGCCAAAGCATCTACAACCATATTCGAGGACTTTCCCCATACCCCGCTGCACACGCACGTCTGTTATCCGACCTAGGTGAGTCCTTGGAGCTGAAGGTTTACGCTTCTTCCATTGAAACGGCAAAACCTTCAGAACGCCCAGGCACTGTGATCACCGATGGAAAAAACTTCTTAAAATTGAGTGCCTTGGATGGGTATATTCATCTGACTACCATCCAACAAGCAGGAAAAAAAGCCATGAACATTGAGGAATTTCTTCGTGGAATCCGCCTACAAGGAACATGGAACGCCACAATTTGAAGTTTTTTATACAGAAAACTGCTTAAAAGCAAAAAAAAATTTCAAAAAAAATTCAAAAAAGCTTGCAAATTAGATTTTTAGACTATCTTTGTAGTCGGTAAAAGATAATTCATTACTAACTTAAACATTATTACGATGAATAAAGCTGAATTGATTGATGCCGTTGCTGCAAAAGCTGGCATGACTAAAGTTGACACTAAAAAGGCTCTCGACGCTATGATCGATGTCGCCAAGGCAGAAATGAAGAAAGACGGTAAGATCGCCCTCGTTGGCTTTGGCACCCTCTCCACCTCTGTCCGCAAGGCAAGAAAAGGCCACAACCCGAGAACTGGCAAGTCCATCAAGATCGCTGCCAAGAAGGTGGTCAAGTTCAAACCCGCTGTCAACATTCTGAAATAATTCAGAATTTTTACCGACACACGTAGGGCTGCCACAGCTGTGGCAGCCCTACCGTTTTTTATAGATATAAGGTTTCGTTGTTGTCCTTGCGGATGACACCATTGTCAATCATCCAGCGTATCGCCTCCACCACCTCGTCCTCGTCATGGTCCGAACACACCTGAGCGGCTCCATATACCGTCAAAGGCCGTTCTTTCAGCACGGGCAACAACGCCTGGCGAATCTGCTCATACGATGACGATGGCAAGTCTTTATCGGCGTGAGCCACACACACGTCACATCGTCCGCAAGGCCTGGCCTTGTCTTCGTTGAAATAACGCAAGAGCTGAACGCTACGGCACTCCTGGTCGTTGTTCACAAAGTCGATCACCGCCCTCACCCTGGCCAAAGCATCCGCCTTACGGTCGGCATACACCTCCTTCGACAAGCCAAAATAGCGCGTATCGAGCAACTCCGTCATCAACTGTATCTGAGGCTTTTCATTACGCGGCAAATAGGTCAGGAACTGATATGAATCGAGCTTTTTCAGCATGACCACGACCTTGTCCACCGTCAACCCCGTTTTTTGAGCCGCAGTCTCCTCGCTGAACTTCACAAAATCACTTAGCACTCCAGGCAGATTTCTCAACAGGTATTTCACCAAAACATCAAACTGCGGATACTCCAACTGGAAACGATACAAATCCTCACGGGAGGCTTTGATCCACACTTTGGAAGGCTCCTCGAAGCTCTCGGAGAGGACCAACAGTCCCTCTTTCTCCAAGAGATGCAAGGTGCTAAACACCTCACGGATGCCGAAGCCATAGTTTCGGGCAAAGTCATTCATGTCGAACGGATAGGTCATACCCTGCCCTGTCCCTACCGGAATTTCAAGATAATTACCTAATGCTCTATATATCAGTTTAATACGTTCAATCTCAGGAAATGACTGTTGGAAATTCTCTTCCAGCTGCTTGATGTCAGTGTCCGAGACCAAGAGGAAGGCCTCCGCCGGCTTCAGGTCGCGTCCAGCGCGTCCAGCCTCTTGGAAATAGGCTTCGATGCTATCTGGCAGGTCAAGATGGATTACCAGCCGCACATCGGGCTTGTCGATGCCCATGCCAAAGGCATTGGTGGCCACCATCACCTTCACATTTCCCCGAATCCACTGATCTTGTCGCTCGTCACGGGTCTTGGAGTCCAATCCGGCATGATAACATGTTGCAGAGATGCCAACCGAAGCGAGCCACTCAGCGATGACCTGTGTCTTTCTCCGGTTGCGCACATAAACGATAGCACTTCCTTCCTGCATGGCGTTCAGCTTGCGGTAGAGGACGCCAAACTTATCCGGCTCATGATAGACGTTATAGATGACATTCTTGCGTTCGAAACTGCTCTGAAACACGTTTTTCTGTTTGAAGCCCAGTCGGTTTTGGATGTCATCCACCACCTTGGCTGTCGCAGTAGCCGTCAGTGCCAATACGGGTGTCGTCGGGATATAGGGTCGAATCTCTGCGATTTTGAGATACGGAGGACGGAAGTCGTAGCCCCATTGTGAAATGCAATGCGATTCATCGATGGCCAGAAGGCACACTTTCATTCGCTTGATTGCTTCCACGAAACGTTCCGTCTGCAAGCGTTCCGGAGAAACATAGAGGAACTTCAATCGCCCAAACACTGCCTGATTATAGCGAAGCTCCACTTGGTCGGGATGCAAACCCGAGTAGATGGCTGCAGCAGGGATGCCTTTCTCCACGAGATGCGCCACTTGGTCTTTCATCAACGCGATGAGCGGTGTCACCACCACGCACACCCCTTCCATGGCCATGGCAGGCACTTGAAAGCAAATCGACTTGCCTCCTCCCGTCGGCAGGAGAGCCAGGGTGTCACGACCCGACACTACAGCATCCACAATATCTTCTTGCAAGGGACGGAAAGAAGGATATCCCCAGTATTGCCGTAAGACCGAACGGGTCATGTTACTCATAGCGTCGTGAAAATTTTTCTCCAAAGATAGCGATAATTTTCAACATGACAAGAAAAAAACAAAAAAATTTCGTTTGATTAAAATGATTTTGCCAAAGTTGGTTGTTTTTCGAGATAGTTTCCTATCTTTGTATTTTTGTATCAGAACAGAGATTTTATTTACAACATGCAGAGTATCAGAAACATCGCTATTATCGCACACGTTGACCACGGCAAGACCACCTTGGTTGACCGTATCCTCTACCAGTCGAAACTCTTCAAGGAATCAGAAGAGGCTCCTGGACAGCTAATCTTGGACAACAATGATTTGGAACGCGAACGCGGCATCACTATTTTGTCGAAAAACGTCTCCGTAAGATATAAAGATGTCAAGATCAACATCATCGACACTCCTGGCCACGCCGACTTCGGTGGCGAGGTGGAGCGTGTCCTGAACATGGCCGACGGCGTCATCCTTTTGGTCGATGCCTTTGAAGGACCGATGCCTCAGACGCGTTTCGTCCTCCAAAAAGCCATCGAGTTAGGCCTGAAGCCCATCGTCGTCATCAACAAAGTTGACAAGCCCAACTGCCGTCCCGACGAAGTCCAAGAGGCAGTGTTCGATTTGATGTTCAACCTCGGTGCCACTGAAGACCAACTTGACTTCCCCACAGTTTACGGTTCTTCCAAACAAGGTTGGATGTCCGACGACCCGAACAACGTCACTTCCGATGTCTCTTATCTGCTCGACACCATCATCGAGACCATCCCCGAGGCCAAATTCGAGGAAGGCACCCCGCAGATGCTCATCACCTCGTTGGACTACAGCTCCTACGTGGGACGTATCGCCGTGGGACGTCTGAAACGAGGAACCCTTCAAGCTGGCATGAACGTCTCCTTGGTAAAACATGACGGCAGCGTGGTGAAATCGACCATCAAAGAACTCTATACTTTTGAGGGTTTAGGCAAGGAACGCACCAAGAAACCCGTCCCGGCAGGCGACATCGTCGCGCTGATGGGTCTCGACGATTTCGAGATTGGCGATACCGTGGCCGACTACGAGAATCCAGAGGCCCTGCCCCCCATCAAGGTCGATGAACCTACCATGAGCATGCTCTTCACCATCAACAACTCACCTTTCTTCGGTCGTGAAGGCAAGTTCGTGACCTCGCGCCATCTTCGCGAACGTCTCTACAAAGAAACCGAGAAAAACCTCGCCCTGAAAGTTGAAGACACCGACTCACCCGACTCGCTGATGGTCTATGGGCGTGGCATCCTGCACCTCAGCATCCTGGTGGAGACCATGCGCCGCGAAGGCTATGAGTTCCAACTGGGACAGCCCAAGGTCATCATCAAATACATCGATGACGTGAAATGTGAGCCTATCGAATGCCTCACCGTACTGGTTCCCGAGGACTTCTCCGGCCGCGTCATCGAACAAGTCAGTGCCCGCAAGGGCGAGATGACCCAGATGGAGCCTAAGGGCGACCGCATGTGCCTCGACTTCGACATTCCGTCGAGAGGCCTCATCGGACTTCGCAACACGCTCCTCACCGTCACCGAAGGCGAGGCCATCATCTCCCACCGCTTCAAAGCCTACGAGCCTTGGAAGGGCGAGATGCCCAGCCGCAACACCGGAGCCCTCATCTCCATGGAGACCGGCCAAGCCATCCCCTATGCCATCTGGAAGCTGCAGGACCGCGGCATCTTCTTTGTCAACCCAAACGAAGACGTATATGCTGGCGAGGTCATCGGCGAGAACACCCGCAGCAACGACATCGTCATCAACGTCTGCAAAACCAAACACCTCACCAACGTGCGCGCTTCCGGCTCCGACGAGGCCATCCGCCTCATCCCACCGGTACGTTTCTCCCTTGAGGAATACATGGAGTACATCCGCGATGACGAGTACCTCGAAGTCACCCCGAAAAGCCTGCGCCTGCGCAAGATCATCCTGGATGAACTGGAACGTAAGAGAGCCAATAGGGGCAATGAGAATTGAAAATTTAGAATTTAGAATTTAGAATTTAGAGATTAATAATGCTATGAAAAAGATTATGAGAATAATAATCGTGATGCTTCTGATTGGGAGTTTCACGGCGTGCGAACAGTTAGGACAGCTCGCACAACAGGCAGCACAGATTGTCAACCTAAAGAACTGTTCCTTTGATGTCAGCGGCATCAACAACATCAACATGCTGGGCATCAACCTCAGCAAAGGCATGGACAAGAGCAATCTTAATGCTGCCCAGATAATCAACGTCACTAACTCATTGTTAAACAAAAAGTTACCAGTTAGCTTCAACGTAAACATTGACGTTGATAATCCAAACAACATCGCTGCTTCCTTGGGCAAAATGGATTACATCATCGCGCTCAACAACAAGGAGGTCATCAGCAGCACTTTCACCCAGGGATTCAGCATCCCTGCGAATTCGAAAGGCAAAATCGCCATCCCGATTACCACTGACTTGTTCCAGCTGTTCAGTGGCGAGACTGCGGATGCCATCCTCAACCTAGCATTCAAGCTTGCTGGAGCTAAAAGCGACCCTGTCAACCTCGGCGTCAAGGTCAAGCCCTACATCAAGATCAACAACCAATCCTTAGCTTATCCAGACTTTATTAGCATAAATAAAGTGCTCAATTAATAATTTAGAATTTAGAATTTAGAGATTCTATTCAAAAAGATCAACAATTCAACAAATAAACAAATAAACATTTCAACAAATAAACAATGATCAGAAACAACTTCATCAAACGCCACAACGGCCCTACTGCATCGGATGCTGAAAAGATGCTCAAGGTCATCGGCGTGGCATCACAAGAACAACTTGTCGATGAAATCATCGCTCCCGAAATCCGTCTCCCCAAGCCGCTCAACATCGGCGAGGGCATGAACGAGTACGAAGTCATCAGCCACCTCAAGGCATTGGGTGCCAAGAACAAGCAGTTCCGCACTTACATCGGCTTGGGCTATTACAACACCATCACTCCTGGTGTCATCATGCGCAACATCCTTGAGAACCCAGGTTGGTACACCTCTTATACTCCCTACCAGGCTGAGATCTCCCAAGGCCGTCTCGAAGCTCTTTTGAACTTCCAGACTGTCATCAGCGACCTCACCGCCATGCCTTTGGCCAATGCTAGCTTGCTCGATGAAGGCACTGCCGCTGCCGAGGCCATGCTGATGTTCTGGCATGCCCGCAGCCGTGCCCAGGTGAAGGCCGGCGTGAAGAAGTTCTTCGTTGCCAACGATGTATTCCCACAGAGCATCGAAGTCATCAAGACCCGAGCCCATTTCCAAGGCATCGAGGTTGTGGTTGACGACATCAACAAGTTCGATTGCAGTGAAGAATACTTCGGCATCCTGCTCCAGTGCCCCAACCAATTCGGTGAGATCGTTGACAACCGTGCCAAGGTCGCCGCATGGAAAGAGAAAGGCATGCAGGTAGCCGTGGCTGCCGACCTGCTCAGCCTCACCCTCATCACTCCTCCTGGTGAATGGGGTGCCGACGTGGTCTTGGGTTCCAACCAGCGTTTCGGTCTGCCGATGGGATTCGGCGGTCCTCATGCCGGTTACTTTGCCACCACCGAAGCTTACAAGCGCGACATGCCCGGCCGTATCATCGGCATCTCTGTTGACGCCCTCGGCAATCCCGCTTACCGTCTGGCTTTGCAGACCCGTGAACAGCACATCAAGCGCGAACGCGCCACGTCCAACATCTGCACGGCACAAGCCTTGTTGGCTATCATGTCGGGCTTCTACGCCTTGTATCATGGTCCGGAGGGCTTGGTTGAAATCGCCCACCATATCAACTGCCTCGCCGGCAAGCTGACCTCTGAACTGGCCAAGCTCGGCGTGAAGCAACTTAACAAATACTTCTTCGACACCCTGTTGTTCGAACTGCCCGAAGGCGCATGCACCTGCAAAGTGAAGGAAGCTGCCGAGAAACACGGAATGAACTTCCGCATCATCGACAAGCAGCATTTCGGCATCAGCCTTGACGAGACCACCGCTCGTGAGGACATCAACGAGATCGGCCAAGTCGTCGCCGAAGCTCTCGGCTTGCAACACGAAGAACTCGTCTGCGACCCGAACTGCCAGAAGTTCAGCTGCATCCCTGCTGAGATGCAGCGCACCTCCAAGTTCATGCAGGCCCCGATGTTCTACAAATACCGCAGCGAGACCGACATGATGCGTTACATGAAGAAGCTCGAGAACCGTGACCTCAGCCTCAACCGCTGCATGATTCCGCTGGGCTCCTGCACCATGAAGCTGAACCCCGCCACCTCTATGTACGCCCTCAGCTGGCCTGAGTTCGGAAACATCCACCCCTTTGTCCCCGCCGACCAAGTGGAAGGCTATCTCGAACTCATCAACGAGATGGAAAAAGACCTCTGCGAGATCACCGGCTTCAAGGGCATGAGCTTCATGCCTAACTCCGGTGCCAGCGGTGAATATGCCGGTCTGCTCACCATCCGTCGTTACCAAGAAGCCAACGGCCAAGGTCACCGCAACATCTGCTTGATCCCTGCCTCTGCCCACGGCACCAACCCAGCTTCGGCAGCCATGGCTGGCATGCAAGTGGTGGTGGTCGCCTGCGACGAGCACGGCAACATCAACCTCGATGACGCCAAGGCCAAGGCCGAGCAGTACAAGGACAACCTGGCTGCATTCATGGTCACCTATCCTTCAACTCACGGCATCTATGAGGATGGCATCCGCACCCTCGTGAAGATCGTTCACGACAACGGCGGCCAAGTTTATATGGACGGTGCCAACATGAATGCTCAGGTCGGCTTGACCAGCCCCGGCTTCATCGGTGCCGACGTCTGCCACCTCAACCTGCATAAGACCTTCGCCATCCCACACGGCGGCGGCGGTCCTGGCGTAGGCCCCATCGGCGTGGCCGAACACCTGAAACCCTACCTGCCCTCACACATCCTGTTCCACTGCGGTGGCGACAAGCAGGAAGGCGCTGTGTCAGCCGCTCCGTTCGGAAGCGCTCAGATCCTCACCATCACCTACTGCTACATCAAGATGCTGGGAGGTGAAGGACTGAAGAAAGCTACCTTGGGAGCTATCATGAACGCCAACTATCTGAAAGACAGATTGAAAGACTATTATCCAATCCTTTACACCGGCAACCACGGTCATGTGGCCCACGAGATGATTCTCGACATCAACGGCATCAACAAGGCTACTGGCGTAGCTGCCATTGATATTGCCAAGCGTTTGATGGACTTTGGTTTCCACGCACCTACCGTGGCCTTCCCAGTCCACGAGACTCTGATGGTGGAACCCACGGAGAGCGAGCCTATTGCTGAGCTCGACCGCTTCGTCGAAGCCATGATCCAGATCCGCAAGGAGATCAAGGACATCGAAGAAGGCAAGGCTGAGAAGGGCAATAACATCATCTCTCATGCTCCTTACACCGCTGAGATGTTGATGGCCAACGAGTGGAACTTCCCGTTCACCCGTGAGGAAGCCGGTTTCCCGATGAAGAGCGACGTTCAGGACAAGTATTTCCCGCATGTCACCCGCATCGACGACGCTTACGGCGACAGGAATTTGGTTTGCAAGATCACGGTGGAATAAATCATTCCACAACCCCCAAATGTAGAGACGGTGCATGCATCGTCTCTACATTTTTATTCAATGACGATTTCATTATGTTGAAAAACGATCACCTCTCCGGGGGTGATTTTTGCTCTTTTACGGGTCTCTACTTCGCCATTGCGAAGTACCATCCCAGCGGATACGACCTCTTGAGCTTCGCTGCCTGACTCGACCACGCCAGTGGCCTTCAGCAAGGCGATCAAAGGGATGAATTCATCGCCTTCTCTCAATGAAAAAAGTATTCCGTTTACTTTCTGTGCCATCTTCTGTCTTCTATCTTCTGTCTTCTATCTTCTGTCTTCTATCTTCTGTCTTCTAAAAAAAAAGCCGCCCTCTTTCGAGGGCGGTTTTTTTAGTACCACGCAAAGTGATTACTCAGCTTTAGGCTCGTCACCGGCCTGTGCTTGTTCTTGCTTTTCAAGGTTTTCCTTCAAGCCAGCGAGGATATCGAGGTCACCGAGGGTGCTATGTTCGATATTGTCGTTGATTTGCTTGACGGTACGCTTAGCCTGTTTGGCAGCCTTGTCGGCGGCGTTGTCGGCAGCAGCCTTGGCAGCAGCTTCCTTCTCTTCATAGAGTTTGGAGTGAGCCAAGATGATCTTCTTGCTTTCCTTGGAGAACTCGATGACCTTGAAGTCGAGGGTTTCGTCAACCTTGGCGGTGGTGCCGTCTTCCTTCTTGAGGTAGCGGTTCGGGCAGAAACCTTCCACGCCGTAAGGCAGTGACACGACGACGCCCTTATCGGCGGCGCTGATGATGGTGCCCTGGTGGACGGAGCCGACGGTGAACACGGTCTCGAACACTTCCCAAGGATTCTCTTCGAGTTGCTTGTGGCCGAGGCTCAAGCGGCGGTTTTCTTCGTCAACGTCGAGGACGACGACATCGATGCTCTCACCGACTTTGGTGAACTCAGCGGGATGTTTGATCTTCTTAGACCAGCTGAGGTCGCTGATGTGGATGAGGCCGTCAACACCTTCTTCGAGTTCGACGAAGATGCCGAAGTTGGTGAAGTTACGCACGGTGGCGGTGTGCTTGGATCCGATCGGGTAACGATCTTTGATGTTAGCCCATGGATCAGGGATAAGCTGCTTGATGCCGAGTGACATCTTGCGCTCTTCGCGGTCGAGGGTGAGCACTTTGGCTTCCACCTCGTCGCCAACGTTCATGAAGTCGTGAGCGGTACGGAGGTGCTGTGACCATGACATCTCAGAGACGTGGATGAGGCCTTCAACGCCAGGAGCGATCTCGATGAACGCACCGTAGTCGGCAATGACGACCACCTTACCCTTGACGATGTCACCCACCTTAAGGTTCGGGTCGAGAGCATCCCACGGATGAGGAGTGAGTTGCTTGAGGCCGAGGGCGATACGTTTCTTGTTGTCGTCGAAGTCGAGGATAACGACCTTGATCTTCTCGTCCAACTTGACGATTTCTTCCGGATGGTTGATACGGCCCCAGGAGAGGTCGGTGATGTGGATGAGACCGTCAACGCCGCCGAGGTCAACAAACACACCGTAGGAGGTGATGTTCTTGACAACGCCTTCGAGCACTTGACCTTTCTCGAGCTTGCTGATGATTTCAGCCTTCTGAGCTTCGAGTTCGTCTTCAATGAGCGCTTTGTGAGAGACAACCACGTTCTTGTATTCCTGGTTGATCTTCACGACTTTGAATTCCATCACGCTGTCAACAAACACGTCGTAGTCGCGGATCGGCTTGACGTCGATCTGTGAACCGGGCAGGAAGGAGTCAATGCCAAACACATCGACGATGAGACCACCCTTGGTGCGGCTCTTGACATAACCATTGACGATTTCGCCACTTTCGTAAGCTGCGTTGACGCGATCCCAAGACTTGAGAATACGGGCTTTCTTGTGAGAGAGGACGAGTTGTCCGTTGGAGCCTTCTTGGCTTTCCACATAGACTTCGACCTTGTCACCCACCTTCAGGTTGGGGTTGGTGCGGAACTCTGCGATAGGAATAACACCATCAGACTTGAAGCCGATGTTGACGACAACCTCACGGTCCGTCTTGGCAACCACAGTACCTTCGATGACCTCATGGTCAGCGACTTGGTTCATGGTGGCGGCGTACTTGTCCTCTAACTGAGCGCGCTCAGAGTCGGAGTAGTTGTCGAATCTCTTGTGTGATGAAGACCAATCGAAATCAGCCTCGGGGACGGGCTTCTGCTTAGGAGCTTTGGGAGCTTTGGGAGCGTGAGCCACAGGAGCTTGTTCGACTGGAGTTTGTTCAACCGGCATTTCAGGCATAGCCTCGTTGATGATGTTTTCGTTTTCTGCCATTATAAATTGTTGTTTTTACTTGTACCCGTCCAGGCACCGGACTTGCCTTTCCGAGGAGGTTTGACTTGTTCTTGCCTCAGACCGTGGGACATACATCTCCTCCGGGGCGGTCTGAAATGGGCTGCAAAGATACAACTTTTTTTGAAATAAAGGCCTTTATCTTGAATTTGCAAGACAAATTAATAGGTGAAGCTTGTTGAGGTATTGGCATTCCTCAAGTAGATGTAGCCCTCGCCTGGGACCATCGTGCTCAAGGCACCCGTCCAATGTCCCGTGGAAGCATTATAGGTACAGTATGAATGCTGTCCCTTAAGGATGTCACCATTGGCCGGAGTCAGATTTGACAACGCCTCCTCCACGGTCTTTTCCGTACCGAGCGGATAGCTGATCCAGTTCCATCCAGGATTGATTGAGATGGTGATTGACTGTGATGTCGCGACTTGGGCATTGTACGAAACCGAGCTATTGCCATTTCTCAAGTAAATATAGCTCTTGCCTGGACTCAATGCACCCAACGCACCCGTCCATTGACCTGTCGAGGCATTATAGGTACAATATGCCTGCTGCCCTTTAATCATGTCACCATTGGCCGGAGTCAGTCCCGTCAACACATCAGCTATCGACTGCTCCGTGGCAGAAAGGTTGCTAATCCAGTTCCAACCCGGGTTGAGAGTGACATTCTCCGTCACAGAAGGATTGACTGGAGACGAACCGCCTCTAACCAGTCGCACCGACTGTCCATAGGCTCTTCCTGATGGTCCCAGAAAGACCGATCCATCAAGAAACGTAACAGAATAAGCATTATCATAGTTGTAACTCGATGAGGTCCAATAATGGCCAAACTCGTTCACATTGCCCACCGTAGTTCCTAGACGCCAACCTGCCGCAGGGAGGAAGACAGCACCATGAGCTTCAAAATAAGTATTCCAACTCGAACTAGTGATGACGTTATCCGCAAATGAAGTCGCCTGCCCATTGGCATTCGTGACAGAATAATAGCTCGTGCTCCAATCGTCAGGGAACAGAATGACACCTTTGAAGCTGTTCACGGTAGCCAGGCAATAACGGATATTGGAAGGCGTGGTCCTAGATTCGATGATATAGTACCATTCCTCCTGTGACAATGTACGCCAATAGTAGGCGGTATTGCCTCCATTCTGGATTGGATTGCTTCCCCAGTCTTTTGAACCATCCTGGTCATAGAGATTATATTGATAATCGCCATAAGCATCGTAAAACGAGTGGGTGGTCTCATGATTCGCCGGATAAGTTGCAGTTGCCCAACCGAACAAATCAATCCAATGTCCCCAGTAGCTGCCTCCATACACAGAAGCGATCAGGTTGTTCGCTGTTCCGATGCAATCCCACTGTTTATCGGCGAATCGCCAAGTGTCAGTAGATGCCTGGTACCTTAGATTCCCTTGAGAGAACTGTACGCTTTGGTTATCACCTACCGAAAACGACCCTGGAAGGATGCCATTATGCCAACGTTGAGTGACGAAACCAACCTCGTTCCCATAACCGGCACCGCCATTGTTAAGTGCATAAGCACGGACATAATACGTGGTGTTAGCCGACAACCCATTCATCGTCAAAACATAGTGACTGTTGAGCGTGGGAGAGGCTGTTGCCACATGACTGTCATTGACGGTAGGATTCGGATGGGTGCTCCAACAAATACCAGTTTCATAAGCGATATCACCTTCGGGATACACATAACCGCCGCATGCCGCTGAGGTCTCCGTGACATACATGACATCGTCTGTGGTCAATCGAGGAACGACGGGCAAGGTAGAGACAATCCATTTCCCTCCATAGACAGTGACTCCGTTCCTTTTGGCATAGGCCTTCATAGTATAAGTCTGGTTCGCCGACAAACCCGAGACCACGACAGAATATTGTCCCGTTCCCGACCCAGCTGAAACATGATTCCCGTTAATATAAACTCCTTTCTCCGTCACATTGTTACCATCCACGGAAACAATTTCACCGAAACAATTCATGGAGGTCTGCGACAACGTGCCCGCTCCCATGGTTTTCACCTTCATGGTATTGTGTTTCACCAAACGAACGGCCTGGCCATAATGGTGATAGACCGTTGAAAAGCCATATCCTTGGGGCTCGAAGCTAATTCGCTGAGATGAAGCGGTCCAGTAGTCAGCATTGGAGTTCAACCCATACACAGTCGTAGCTTCTCGAATACCTGCTGCAGGAAGGAACACACCGCCATGGGATTCCAAGCTATTCACCCAATGGTATGCGGAAATCATATTCCCCTCGTAGGAGGCACTTTCGTCATTGGCATTGGCCAAACTATAATACGAAGTGTTCCAATCATCCGGGAGCAGTATAATGCCATCCACCCCATTGACGCAAGCTTTCACGAAACGTATTCCCGACGTGGTGGAACGTTCCGTGAGCAGATACATGAATTCGGCATAGGTCAACGTATTCCAAAGGTTCTGCTGGTTGCCTCCGTTGGTAATGGCGTTGTAACCCCAATCGGCAATTCCCGTATAGTCGTTCAATTCGTATTGGGTAGAGTTGTACGGAATGCAATCCTCGTACGACGTTGACCAAGGCTCATAATTGCTATCTGCGTGGGCAATGCCATTCGCGCCCCAGGCGAACAAGTCAATCCAGCCACCGTAGTTTTGTGAAATCTGGCTGTTGTCAAGTCCCACCACATCCCATTGCAAAGTGGCAAAACGCCATTGGTTCGACGTGGCCTGATACTGTAGGTTTCCTTGGGAAAAGCGGACCTTCTGAACTCCGTTGACGGAAAACAATCCAGGCAACAACCCCTCACTCCAATTCGAATACGAAGGGATGACAAAGCTCTGCTCCTCGCTATATCCAACGCCATAGCTATTTCGAGCATAGGCCCTGACATAATAGGTTGTATTCACATTCAAGCCATTGATTGTCATTGAATAACTGTTATTCACGGAAGAATTCTGCAAATGCGAGCTACTGATGGTTGGATTATGGCTAGTGCTCCAGCACACACCACATTCAGTGACAGATGCAGCTCCAGAAGTTGTGATACCGCAACTCACCGAGATGCTTGACGTGGTAAGCACGATCGGTTGGGCGATGGTGAGTTCGGGGAGCACAGGAGCCGTAGTAAAGTTCACACGCTCACCGTAGCTCACGCCTTGGCTGTTGATAGCATAGGCCTTGGCATGATAAGTGGTGTTGGGTTCGAGATTTGAAATCGTAACCGCATATTGTCCCAGGCCAGTTCCTGAAGCTGCATGGCTACCATTGATGGTTGGCGAATAACCAGTACTCCAACAGATGCCCCGTTCGGTAACCGTTGCACCTCCATCGCTCGAAACATGTCCTTGGACTGTGGCATTAAAGGCAGTGACATTACTCACCGACTCTGTGTGTACCGTCGGGACCGTGGCCGTGGGAGCCACGGGGTAAGCCAAGCGGACACTAGCCCCCATACATTTTCCGACATGATTGAAAGTGATGTAATTCATCGAGGGGCTTTCCGCCATAATCATGGCGTAAAAATCGTGAGAATTATAACTCGTGGTAGTGGCATAATAACTCATATAATAGCCGATAGACGCATTATTGTAATAATAGGTCCCATACCGATAGTTACCAAAGGGCAAAAATACTGCGCCGTGTTGTTCCAAGACTTGCCAATTCGATGATGAAATCACATTGACGTCGGTACTTACCTGTGTATCGTTGGCACTATTTAGGGCGTAATAGGAGGTGCTCCAATCGTCAGGCAACAAGATCAGCCCTTTTACCCCGTTGACCGTAGCTTTTGCGAACCGCAACCCTGATGCGGTAGTTCTTTGTGCGACAACATAAGCGAGTTCAAAGGCGGTCAATGTCTTCCATTGTTGAAGTTGATTGCCTCCATTGGAGATCCTATTATAACCCCAGTCAGCAGTTCCCGAATAATCCTCCAGACTAGCGCTTTCATAGCCGTAAGCGAGATAGTTTCCAGATTCTTCAGAAGTGGACCATGGTTGATAACACACGGCGCCATGGTTATACCCACTCGTCCCCCAGCCGAACAAATCAATCCATCCCGAATAGGAAGATGAGATGTTTTGATTGTCCAAGCCCAGGATATCCCATTGATGATCAGCGAACCTCCATGTGTTTGTGGAGGCCCGGTATTGGAGATTGCCTTTCGAAAAATAGACTTGTTGGTTTTGCGACACAGAAAAAAGGCCATTCACTGCGCCGGTAGGTTGTGCTTGGATGCTTGTCAGGCCTGTCACAAAAAGCGTTAAGACAACAATAGCGGCAAACAATGCCTTGAAGGATTGGGGGTGTCTTGTTCTCATAAGTATGGTGATGAATATCTTACTTCTTTGTATTTATGGACAAAGATAGTAAAATAATCATTCATCAACTCATTAGAAAAGGCAAAAACAATCTAGCTATTTTAATGTATGGGACCGAGCAACAACTTCAATGTAACCAGATGGGCATCCAAATTAGAGCGATAATATGAGAAGCCGTGCATCGACTCAATAGGTGAGAAGCCGTGCACCCACTCATACGAAAGGCCCATGTACTCACCGAACATCCTGATCGTCGCTCCCAATCTTGAATAGGGTCCAAAATAGTCGAATTCATCATCCACATTCATAATTAGGCCAAGGCCATAATCAAGGGTGAAATGTCTGGTGACAATGTATGCCGATCCCGCACCAGCACCGACAAAAACGCCAAACTGGCCATATTCAGATTCATGTGCAAACATCCGGGCATCGATAGTGTATGGGAACGAACGATAATCATAATAGGATGCGGTCAAGCACAACATGGGATCAAAAAAAGCAAGATTGACGCCTCCTCCCAAAGCAATGCCATCGACGTTTTTAAAAGGGTGATATCTACCGTTAAAACCCTTTGTAAACACAAGCCTGTTCTTTTTGACCTTATTGGATGCGATCTTTTGTCTTCTATCCAAGGCCCAAAAGTTGTCCGGATCCATCTTGAGCACTGCATCGATATGCGCATTGGCCTTATCGTAATCTCGGGCTTCAATAGCCTGGTCAATAATAGCAAATTCGTTTTTCAATGCTTTCGACATTTTGATTTTTTCTTTCAACACATCAGAGGGATCCATCTGATTAGCCTGTTCATAATACGATGCCGCCTCTCCATAGTTGCCTTTCATGAAGGCCCCGTCTCCCAAGTTCTCAAGGCTCTGAGAATGACCATAAACCATTGCGCCAACCAACGCCAAAATCAATAATAATGCTTTTTTCATGAGATATCTTTTTTACGTTACTAATATTTATTATTGGCAGAGTGCTTCATCAAAAATGCCACCATTGACCATTTTTTTCTTCTTCGAGATAGTTCACAACACCAACCATATCGGAATCATACTTGCCGGAATAGTTCAGTTCTCTCCACAACCATTTTCGAATACATCCACTAATGGTATTGGATTCGTATGCTGTGGGTTTACTGCTTCGGCTAGTGCCAAGGTAGTAACGCCCTGAATAGTGGCCTATGTAAACAATGGGATTGACGTTCCCATGAACAGTCACATACACTTTGCAATAGGTCTTCTGATAATAGTTTGAACCCCAATCGGAATATCTTTCCCAATCTCCCATCGAATATTCCGGAGTTGAACCATGGCTCAAGATATACGATTCCAATTGTCGAAACTTGCCTTCTGCCTCCCTACAACGCAGCTCGTAAACTCTATAAGCCGATTCTATTTGGTTCTGACATTTCGACAGGGCCTGTAATTTGTCCTTGACCTGGCCGACGTATGAGGTATTCCCAAAACAACTGACAAAGTCATTACAACATCTCAAGTTCTCTTCCACCCTCCCCTTTTCATTCGCTATATAATGTCTGCTGGGAGCCTGAAAGACATCTTCCGAGATTTTATCAGGAATCTTAGTTATATACTTATACAACTCATCAACCACTGTATTATACAAATCCGGATAACCAGTCACCACCTTTTTGGCAAGAACAGGATTGTATTTCCAATCATCGGTGACAAATTGTTTTTGCCTGTTGACGGCTTCCTTTTGTAGCTTTTGGCAAAGCTCTGGCGATAGGACACCGGACAGTTGATCCAATTCATTCATCACTAAGTCATACGACGACTGCGTCTCATAATACTTTTCGTCAAACTCAAAATCTATGATGGGATATTTCTTGATAGCCTTGACAAAGGATTCGAAATTAGAAGAATTATTAATGTATTCCGTTTTCAACGACCTCAGGACGTTTTTCCCTTCGTTATTGAGCGGCTCCTTCTCAACCAACTCTATGGTCTTTTCCAAAGAAGGGCAAAGACTCGGAAACTTGCTTTTGAACTCTGAAAAGGAAGAGTATTTGTTTTGAGCTACAGCTGCCTTGAACGACAATTCCTTAACCTCGTTCGAAGCACCGACCTTGGGGAACAGTTCAGCCAATTGCAAATAGCCATCATAGGTATTGGCACGTTTTGCAGCGTTAAGGGCCAACTGGTTCAATTCATCTGTACGATACTTTGGAAATGTTTTCACATATTCCGAAAAACCCGCGACCGTGTTTTCAGCCTTCTTCAGATCCAGCGCCTTGTCCCTTGCCATGTCGTTTTGCAAACTGTTGGGATATTTTCTTACATATCTGGCATACCCTGCAAAGGTGTTTTCTTGGACGCATTCTGCAAAAGCCCTGTTGCATATCAAATTATTGACATCGTTCAGCGCTTTTTCAGCACTGCCTAAGCTAACGCCATATTTCTTTGACAGTGCTTGCATCTGCTTATCCATTTGTGACATCCCGAAGAACGCAACTACTTTCTGGTAGTAAAACTGCGCTTTTTCGAGTTCGACATACTGAGGATTAAAATGATAAATTCGAGCAAGGTTATAGCAACTCTCCGCCTCACTACCCTGTGTCTTCAATGATTGCTCGAGCTTGTTTATCGTGTTTTGGGTAACATTATTGCCATTGATTTCGGAAAGTGCACTTGTTAAGTTCTTGTCAACATCACAAGAAACAACCATCATGGCCAAAAGAAGCAATATTGCTCCAATTACAATGCTAAAATTACTTTTCATAAAATCACATATTTTTATTTACTGGAATTATACTACCAATAATCATTAGGCCAAGGACGAGATTCGCGACAATGATACAGCCTGACAACGTCTTATCATGATTAGTTTCTGGGCCTACAGCCCAAACAAAAGAGAGCGCATGTACATTAGATGAAAAGTCTTGTTCAACATTCCGATAAAAGGTGTAATTCAAGCCTATCCATTCATCCCACATATAGGTTAGTCCAGCCCTGTAATAATAACCACGGCCCAAAGCATCAGGTCGAAGGTCAAATCGGCTCCATTCCACACCGCCACCATAATCCAACGTTAAATTATCATTGAAAAACAAACAAGAACCGCCACCCAATCCAACTACTATTCGGTTGTCTAACAGTTCTTTACTCAACTTTTTATAAGAAAACGCTGTTTGGAGATCAACAACTATGGGAAAATGCCGGTAGAATTTGAACGACACACGCTGAAATATCCCGTATTTTGGCTGACCGTAAACCGAAGGTGCGGTTAGGGCGAACATTCCTTGATCAAAAGAAATCGGGGAGAAAATATCTTGACGGTAATCATCACCAAGGAAGATTTGTCTCATGACATTGCCACGGTGAGAGGACTGTTGACTCTTCAGTTGCTGCCTCTTTTCCTCCGCAAACGGATTGCCCGGATCGACCATCAACACATTTTGGATATGCAATTCCAATTCTTCGGCATTTCGGTTGGCCACTGCCACATCCATAGCCTCAAACTCCCCCTTCAACAACGATGCCTTGTTCAGTTTCTCCAATAACGATGCTGAAGAACTTTCAGCGATAGCCTGATTATAATATTCAACCGCCCCGGCATAATCTCCCGAAGCCATGGCCCTGTCGCCTAAGGTCTCTTTGCTCTGTGCATACCCGACAATAAGCGATGCGAATAGAAAAGCGAGCGTAAAAAATACTTTTTTCATTTGACAACTTTTTTTCATTTTACATTAGTTCTTAAAAGCAGTATCAAAAATATGACTTGAACAGAAACGAATTGTTAAGTGGAGAGTAACTTCCTTTACCTATCCATCAAACAAAAACATCCAATAATTTGGAATATTTGTTCACACTACCCTTGACACTTGTTGAAACCTTTCACAGCCAAGTACGTCCTCCAAGACAAGGCCGACTTCACCTTCTTCGAAGGACTCGTCTCCACGGTTCTGGATGTCTAGGTGATTTTCCATGTGCTTAGCATTCAATCTTTTACAAGCTTCCTCATGGTAAGCAAACCTTTTGTCGTCAGCACGTTTACCACATATACACCGGCACTCAAGCTATTCAGCGGCAACACTACCTGGTCAGTGTTGCCGTACTCCTCGTGATACACCATCTGACCCAGCGTGTTGTACACCTTCACCGACTGGATTTCACGGCCTTCAATCCTAACTTGATCTTTTGCCGGGTTCGGGTACAGGCTCAGCATGTCGTCGTTCTCACCGACACCCGTCATGTTGAAGTGCATGCGCATCGGCTCTTTCATCGTGCCGTAAACAGCGTCGGACTGATAGCTGATACGTTCTTCGGCCACCTTTGCGTATTCCGTGCCCGTCGTCACGTCGTACAGGCGGAACACCACTTCCTCGCCGTCCTCGCCGCTCACCGTCAAGAACGCAATG
>JAEEGI010001163.1_pt1 | contig 66325 bp, 53 predicted proteins | sample 8958751 | NCBI WGS metagenome assembly JAEEGI01 (sample SAMN16246545, study PRJNA631951) | gut metagenome | biome: gut microbiome; feature: rumen; material: KS-attached | host: Bos | place: Iran: Karaj | collected 2018-10
ATCTGTTGGTAAAATTTATGCTCTTATAGGATTAATTTATTCTGTTGGAGCAGGGGATAGTCAAAATTTTTGACAAGATGTAGCATATCGTATAAAAAAATGAATGAATGATTTTTTAGGTTCGGTTGGAGAAGTTGCTTTTTATGAAGCTTTTGTTAAAGGGGAATCTCAATTTTTTAAAAGTTTAAAAGGACATATAAATACTCGTTTTTTTGCTCAATTAAGTGGGAATAGCACCTCTGGAGTTAATTTTGATTGTAGATTTAGTGAAGATCCTACATTAACAGCTATGTATAAACGTTTAGAAAAAGAATTGGGAAGCGGCAAAGCTTATAGTGTTAGAAATAACAAAACAAATGTTTCAGATATCAACATTAAGATTAATCAGGATGGTGTTGTTGGAACAGCAGGAATTTCTGTTAAAGATTATAGATTAAATGATATTACAGATGGAAGCAAAGCCTTTAATATTCATACTCAATCAAATACTCCTTTATTAACTTTTTTATTGAGAGAATGTGAGTTTTCTACTTCTGAATTAGTTACATTAATGAATGTTGGCGCTGCTTTGTATACAGTGGATAGTTTAGCTGGTGCATGAGAAACAATTCAAGAACAAGTAAAATACAGAGGTATTTTAGCCACTTTAGCTGGTTTAGAAGGTACAACAGATCAAGTATATTATATGGCTTTAAATGGTCGTATATTTACAATGTCTCAAATTTTAAATAATATACGTCAAAATGTTGAAGCAGGTAAGAATGTATCTATTATTTCATATGACGGGCCTGGTTTTGACAGAGACAGATATCAACAAATTAATAGAAATAATTTTGTAGATGAAGGAGATAGAGACGTTGCTGCACAAATGCGTTCAGAACAGACTCAAGCTCAATTAATGGCTTTATTATATAGTACAAAAGTATCTACTAGTTTAAATTTATATGGTTTAAGTAGTTTATTGACATAATTTAAAAAATATGTTATAATACTAAATATATGGAGTGAAAAGGAGTTTTAATGATTAATTTTGAAGTTGAAAAATCTTTAGCGCTTGATGCGCAGGAGCGCTATGATATTATTGCAATGGCAATAGATGCCGCAGATGATAATGGTTTTATCAATTCATTTATTCTTGAACGTGCTCTTTGTTGCTATGCCGCGATTATCCTTTATCCAGAGCGAGGTGAAGCAATTTCTGAAGCAACTAGTAAAGATTTGCTTTCTTCTTGGAAAAATTTAATTGAAGATGATACTATTAAGACTATGAGAGAAGAATATGCTGATACTTTAGAAGTTCTTTTTAAAGAAGCTGAAATTTGGTACAGTGAATATTCTGATTATGCTCATTCTGCTCGAGGAGTACTTGAAATGGTACAATCTTTTACAGGAGATATTACACAAGGAGCTGCGAAATTACTTACTAATACTGCTCAAGAAACTGGAGTTCAAGATTTATTAGAAGTAGCTGATGAGTGAGGAATGAGAAGAAATGCTCTGGCCCCAAAAGCAGAGAAAAATAATTCTGATATAGTTGAATCAGAGTCTTTATTTCAATAAAAATAAATAATTAAAACAAATGCCCTGGCGGAATTCCGCTAGGGCGTTTTTTTATTATCTTTTAGGGTAATATTTAATAATAAATAGGGCTTTATACTTTTGAATAGTTTGTCAAAAGTATACTAAAGCTGGTATAATTTTGACAGATTATTTAGAGATTATCTCCATTTATTGGATGAATACAAGGAGGCAAGAGGATATGGCGAAGTATTCCAATACTGTAGAGTATAATATTCGTACCACTCTTGATAATAGCGGTATTGCAAAATTGCAGTCTGAACTTACACAATTACAAAATAAAGTTAATACTATGGGTGCTAAGGGACTTATTCCCCAAACAAGTTTGAATAAAACTCTTAGCGATATAAAAACAGTTCAAACTGCTCTAACTAATGCTTTTAATCCAAAGCTTGGTATGCTTAATACTACTAAGTTTATGAATGAGTTAAAAACTGCTGGGCTATCGATGAATCAAATTTATCAGTCTTTTAGTAATGCAGGTGCAGCAGGAACTAGAGCTTTTACTTCTTTTTATGGGCAAGTATCTAAAATTGATACTGGATTACGTAGTATTTCTAAAACAACAGATAAAATAATAAATACTATGGGTAACACTTTTAGATGGGGTGTTATTGCTAGTGCTTTTGCTGGTATGATGAATTCAGTTCATCAAGCGGCTCAATATACTCAAGATTTAGATAAATCTTTGACTAATATTATGATGGTTTCTGGAGAAACTAGAGAAAATATGAATGCTTATGCGCGAATTGCTAACGAAGTTGCGCAAAAACTTGGTAGCACTACTGTTGCTATGACAGACGCTACTCAAGTATTTATTCAGCAAGGTTATGATTTACAGAAATCTCAACAGTTAGCTCAATATTCGACTGTTTTAGGCAATGTTTCTCAACAAGATACTAAAACTGCGTCTGATGAAATTACAGCATATATGAATGCTTATAAAATTCCATTAGAAGATATTGGAAATGCTCTTTCTAAGTGATCGGAAGTTGCTAATGTATCTGCGGCAGATGTAGAAGAATTATCCGTGGCTTCTCAAAAAGCTGCGTCTGTCGCTACCACTGTTGGCGTAGATATGGATCAATTGGCAGCTACGATTGCTACAATTGAAACTGTTACTCGTGAGGCTCCTGAAAATATTGGTAATGGTCTTAAAACTATTTATTCTCGTTTATCTGATGTCAAACTTGGAGAAACTCTTGAAGATGGTGTGGATTTAGGTCAAATTACTTCTGCTCTTTCTAAAGTTGGAGTTCAAGTTCTTGATGACGCAGGCAAAATGCGAGATGTTGGTGTCATTGTAGAAGATTTAATGGATGTTTGGGGTACATTAGATCAAACTCAAAAAGCTGCGACGGCTACAACATTAGCTGGTCGTTTCCAACTCGCTCGTTTTGAAGCTTTAATGAATCGTTCTGACTTATATAAAGAATATCTTGGAGCTTCTCGGGCGCAGACTGGGACAGAAACTCTTGATTCAATGCAATCTGATTATGAACGATCATTAGAAGGTAGATTAAATACTTTACAATCTAAAATTGAAGAAGTATTTTTAAATATATTTAATAGTGATAGTTTTAATGGCGTTGTTGATGCTCTTAGTGGATTAGTCGATGTTCTTAATGATTTAATTAAAGCAACTGGTGGTGGAGAAACTGCTTTACTTGGCATTGCCGCAGTAATGACAAAACTTGCAGGTAACTCTATTGCTCGTGGAGCTAGTAATTTTATTACTAACAGAATTGCAGACAGACAAGGAACCGAAAATCTTCAAGCTCAACAGCAATTAGCAAGGCAACAACTTCGAGGTGAAGGTTTAAATGTTGCAGATGTTCGTATGAATAAATTTGCTAATGATATTGCTCAAATAAATCGATATGCTCCAATTATGAATGAAGAGCAGCAGCGGAGAGCTCAAGAGCTAACAATGCAGAGAGTTCAAGCTGAAAATGCTCTTTCTGAAGCTGAATCAAAACGAATAAGTTTTGAAAGTCAACTTAGAGTAGCTGCAGCAGCTGCTGGAGTTCAAATGGAAAAAAATATTAATTTGCTCCTAGACAATATAGCTGCCGCGGAAAAAGACGGAGTTGCTATTGATTTTACTTCAAAAGAGTTTGAAGAATTAACTAATTATATAAGCAGTTCTACCAAAGCTTTTTCTGAATTTATTGCTAAATTAGAAAGTAACCCATTACAGATTACATCTGCAGAAATTGATAAAGTCACAGCATCTCTAAGAAAAATGGTTGATGAAGAAATTATTACTGCAGAACAAAGTAAAAAAATTACTGCTGCTTTAAATGGGCTAAAAGGAGCAAACTCTATAAAACAGATAGATGCCGCTTTAAAAGATGCTAATATTACAATGGCTCAATTAGTTGGATTTTTAGAGGGTAGATTGCCAAGAGATATCAATGAAGCAGCAGAGCAGATGTATCATTTTTCAGCGGCTTCAGTAGATGCGGCAACATCTGTTACTTACTTGGAAGGACAGTTTACTCAATTTTCTGCTTCACTTAAATTACAAGAAGTAATGAATGGATTTGCTGGAATTGCAAACGGAGCTTTATCTGCATTGTTTGCAATTCAATCATTAACTAATTTAATGAGTATTCTTTCAGACGAAACTAAAAGTCCTTTTGAAAAGTTAGAAGCTGGTGCAATGGATTTTGCAATGGTTTTGGCTTTAGGATTACCTGCAATCCAACAAACAGGCGCCGCAATTGGGACTTTAAAAACTGCTTTACAAGAGTTTAGCGCAGCTCAACAAATCGCAACGGCTGTTAAAGCTGCGGGCATTGTAGTAACAGAAGCAGAAATTGTTGCAACAGAAGAAGAAGCAGCTGCTACAATGGCTGCTAGAATTGCAGAAATTGGAAGCACTGATGCTAGATTAGGAAATGTGGCAGCTGCATTAGCAGAAGCTGCAGTAGAAGGTGTTGTTAGTGGAGAAAAGGCAGCTGAAATTGCTGTTACTTATGGAGTAACAGAAGCTACTGTAGCTGAAACCGCAGCTAAAACTGGTTTAACAATTGCTAATACTGGTTTATTAGCTACAGTGTTGCCATTAATTGCAGCTGCGGCGCCTTTTATTGCTATAGCTGCCGCGGTTGCTGGTACTATTGGATTAATAGTACATTTAGTAGGAGAAGCTGATAAAAGTTTTCATCGTTTTGATACTGCAGTTGTTGAAGCAGGAGAGCATGTAAAACAAGCTAATGAAGCGTATAAACGTTCTACTATTTTAATTACTGATATTGATAGTGCTCTCAAAGGTTTAGATGAAAATCCTTTTGAAAGTTTAACTCGTGGAACTCAAGAATGGAATGAAGCATTACAAAAAACCAATAATAGTGTTCTTGAATTAATTGACAAATATCCAGAATTAGCTCAATATGTTGAGCATGATCAAAATACTGGTGCTTTGATTTTTAATGAACAAGGATTAAAAGCTCAAAGAGAGATTGCTGAACAACAGCAAGCAAGTGCTGCGGCAATGATGGTTGCAGCAAAACAAGAAGAATTAGCTGCTAAAAATAGAAGAGATGCCGTTAATCTTGTTCGTGAAGGAGATTATAAAGCCCTTAAAACTGCAAGTACTTCATCTACATATGTCGAAGGAGCAGCTGACGCTAACGGTGCTCCTATAACAATAAATGGATATGATGAGAGTGGAGCTGGCGCTCAGCTTGAAAAAGCTGCTACGTATATGGCAGAACATGTTGAAACTCAAGTAATGTCAACTGAAGAATTAACTAAAACTTTAGCTGATAACTTAGGAGTAAGTGAAGAAGTTGCAACAGAACTTGCAGCAAATAAAGACAGTATTTATAAATTAGGTGCAGATCTTCAACAAAATACTGTTGCACTTCAATCTGCTACTCAAGCATACGCTGCACAAGTCATGACTGGAACCGGTAAATATGATAATGCGGATGCTAACGTTCAGGGTATTGTGGATAAACAAGTTGCTGGTTATTTAAATGATACTAATAATGAATATTATCAACAAGCCAGTAAACAAGTTAGCGATATGTCTGATAGTGCTAAACGAGCGGCCTATGCTGAACAAATGGGGTACGTGGTAGGTAAAAATGGAGAATACTATACTTCAACAGCTGCTCGTGATTCAGGAGATGAATCTGGAAAAGTCAATTGAGATAATATTGACATAGACACTGCTTTAATTGGTCAAGCCATTGCAGAAGCAATTAGAAATAATGCGGATGGTATTGTTGGTCCAGTACAAGAAGCTTATGATGATATTAAAAATAAAATTGGCGAGAAAGGCGCTAATCTTTTTGCTGGAGAAGGCGAAATAAATGGTGGCGTTCTTCGTTCAATGACTGCAAGTGATTTTGAAGGTTTAGATTTTTCTTTGTTGTCTGAATCTGATTTAAATGCAATGGGATTTTTTGAAGAAAATGGCAAAAATGCTTGAGAAAATTTTAGAGAAGCATTTAACGAAGCTGCAAAAGAAAATCCCATTAATACTGAAGAAGCTATGAAGGCTAGCGAAGCTGCGGCTTCAATGGGTCCAAAAGATGCAGATGTTGATAAAGAACAGTTTAAGCAACTAGCCGAATATATTGGTGAAAACGCTGAAGAAATGGAAGGCTTTAGCGAAGCTTTAGAAGAAGACGCAGATGAACTAGCAGAAGTTACAGAAGAAATTCTTCGATATGATAAATCTTTAGAAAAAGCGCAAGAAAATTTAGAAGATTGACAAAAATTATTGGAGTCTGATGCTGTTGAGGATCATGCAAAAGCAGCAGAAGAATTGTCTAATGTTTATAATGATTTACTAGATGTTGGAGAAGGATTATCTGTTTCAGATGCTTTTGCAACAAATCCTGAAAATCTTGAATTATTACAAGCCGCAATTAATGGTGATATTGATGCGTATGATGAACTTCAAAGAAGAGCAGCTGAAGATATTGTAACAAACATAGCAGTTGATGATTCAGCGGCATTAGCTTCTTTAGATAATTTATGAGCAGAAATGGATGCCATCAATTTTAATGATATTGAAATTGGTGCAACAATAGATGATTCTGGTTTTATCGAAGCTTGTGAAAATATGATTAATGCAGCAGGCATGAGTGCAGAACAAGCTGAGGCAGCTTTATCTTCTATGGGTATTGATGCAGAAGTTGAATCAGAAACAACTGAACAACAAGATCCGCAAACATATGTTAGTTTAATGCCACAATTAGTTCCACGAACTTTTACAAGTACTTTGCCAATTGGTGAAGGCAAAGACGTTAAAATGGAAAGTTATACTGGTACTGTTTATGGTGTTCAGATGATTCCTCAGATTGCACAGACAACAGCTTCTAAAATGTTTAGTGCTTTTGGAATGAAAGTTACTGGTTCAGGAGGAAAAAGTTCTGGTGGTAGCTTAAAAATTAAAAGTGCTAAAAAAGGAGCTGGCGGTGGTGCAAAATATGCCAATGCTTCTCACGGTGGCGGCGCTTCTGGTGGTGGAAAAGGCGGAGGCGGCGGTGGAGGTGGCGGAGGTGGCTCCAAAACCAAGTCCGTAGAAAAAGCTAAAAGTGCTGAATCAAATGACGATATTTATAATAAAGTCAATTCTAAACTTGAAGAATTAGCAGATAATTATACAGAAGTTGATAAAGCCAAAGGCCGAGCGTATGGAGATAAATATCGCAAAGCCGCAGAAAAAGAGATCAATAATCTTCAAAAACAAAATGCTTTACTTAAAGAACGTAATAAAATTTCTGAAGCTAAGAAACAAGCACTTATAAGCGGTCAAGATAATCCTGATTATGGTATTTATCTTAAAGGAGAATCTTTAGCTAAATACGGTTTAACTGATGCTGATAATGATGGTACAATAGATAATTATATTCAAAAATATAATGAAGCATTAGCAAAACAAAATGCCGCGCAAAAAGCTGCGGATGATTATTGAAACTCTCTTGGCGGTGAGATGAATGAGGATCAACAAGAACATTATAAGAAACTCCAAGAGGCTCAAAAAGATGCGGCAGAATATGCGAATAAAATTCTTGATGTAACAAATGAATATCAAGAAGTTTGCGATAAAATTCGTGATGATACAGAACAGATTCTTGAAAATGAGCACGAAATGGAAGATATTGCAATTGATCTCTTCCAAACTGCTACTAAAACGGTTGACACTCTTAAAGATTTGAATGAGTCTAAAGGATGGTTACAAGGATTATTTACTAATCGTGAATCTGATTCTCCTTTCCGTGCATTAGTTGAAGATTTAAATCTTCTTGAAGGATTGTTTGGCACAACAACTACTAATGCAAATCTATTCTTCAAAACAATGATTGATGGAGCAACAGATGCTGCTTCTAAGCAATTTTGAACAGATGCGCGCGATCAAGCGCAAAATAAATTTGGTAATGGCACTTCCATTTTAGATATGCGGCAATTCTATCTTGAAAAATTATTAAGCCAAGAAGGTCGTAATATTTATGGCTCCAATGAAAAACAATATTATGAAGATTTACAAGATCTTTATAATGATATTATTGGAGATATGAAAGACGTCGAGAGTAAATACGAAGATGTTCTTGATGATATTATTGATGCGTATGACGAACTTGCAGACCGTATGGAATTCCGCAATGAACAATTAGAATATGAACTTAACTTCTTAGAGCACCAAAGAGATATGATTGAATTAATTCATGGGGATGAATCATATGATATGTTTGGTATAGTTAATCAAGCACAGGTTGAAGGTACTTTACAAAAAGTTAATGAAGCTAAACTACAATATGATTATTGAGTACGAGAACGCGATAAATATAATAAAGAAACTCAAAAAGAGCTTTGAGAAGAAATGGATAAAAAAGCTCGTGAATTTGGTGAAGCTTTAACAGATGCAACCAAAGAAGCCGCGGATGCAATGGCTAAACAATATGAGGATGCTACCGAGGCCGTAATTCAACATTTTAGGGACGAATTATTTGGTGGCACTCTTGGTGACGCGGGATTCTTTGAAAAAGAATGAGAAATGGCTAATGACCAAGCGGAACAATATCTTGATAATGTTGAACGTGGAATGGAGCTTGAAAAACTTCGTGGCCGCATTCAAAAAATTCAAGATGATGTTATAGATGCAACCGATCAAAAGTATGCAGATAGAGCAAAAGCTATTCTTAAAGCATTAGAAGACCAAAAGAAAGCAATTATTAACAACCAAGGTGAACTTGAATACGTTAATGCTTTATCACAATTTGACGTTGATTTAGCTAATGCTAAAATTGAAGCTTTACAAAAACAAATTGCTCTTGAAGAAGCACAACGTAATAAAAATCAAATGCAATTACGTCGTGACACGCAAGGTAATTATCGTTATGTTTATAGAGCAAATCAAGATGATATTTTATCGGCACAAGAAGAGTTAGCAGACTCTGAATACGAAATCTATGAGATGTCTAAAGAACGTTATTCAGACATTTTAAATGAACGTTGGCAGGTACAGCAAGAATATGAAGATAAAGTTCGATTTGCTAATGAACGATATAAAGATGATCAAGATAAATTAAACAAAGCTCTCAATGAAATTAATGAATGATATGTCGAACGTCAAGTAAATCTCGGTTTAGAACTTAAAGATGCTCAAGAAGGTATGATTGAAGGCGTTCAACATCTTGCGGAAGATACTAGCGATTATGTTTCTCAAATGTTTGAAGATATTGCAGATTCTATGCAAGAAAATTGAGCAGATACACTTGAACAAATTGGTGTTATCTATTCTGCTGAATTACATAATTTAACAGAAGATACAGATAAATTCCGAGAAAGGGTTCAACAAGCTCAAGATGAAACAATTACCGCGGCAGAAACTTTTGATGATAAACTTCGTGTCTTAGAAGATACAGCAGAAACTAGTTTTTCAAATATTAATGAAATTATTAATGACGTAACAAAAGATATGAGTTCATTAAATGAATCAACAGAAGAGTTTATGCGTATTATTAGAGGGGACACTGGAGAAATCGATGATGCGACGTTGGCATTAGAAAGATATCAAAAACAAATCGAAAGCTTACAAAGTTCTTCTAGCGCATTGGCTTCTTCTTTGCGACAGGCGCAAAATGAATTAGACAGTAAAACACGCGAAGCTGCAAATTATAAAACTCAAATTGAAAAAGTCTCAAAAGGCGATGGATATTTTGATAAAGATGGTGTTTATCATGATAATCCAAAATCAACAAGCGGCAGCAACAATAACGGATATACCGATTCACAAATAGCATGAGGTATTGCTCAAAATATTTGAACATATGGTAGTTGAGGGAATGATCCAGATAGGCACAGCCGTATTACTGCTAGATATGGCGAAGCAATTGCCAACCTTACTCAACAATATATTAACGAGTATGCTAGTACTGGGGATTTAGTCAATTGAGGTAGTGATGTTTGAGGTTACGCTACAGGTGGTTACACCGGTACATGAGTCGATGGCAGTAAAGATACTGAAGGAGGAAGATTAGCTCTTCTTCATCAAAAAGAGCTTGTATTAAATGCTCAAGATACTGAAAATCTTTTAGGTGCTGTTGATATAGTACGTCAAATTATCAATAATATGAAAAATACAGATGCTCTTAATATGCCTTCAATGTTCGGAGTTAATTCTAATGTCGGAGATAGCATAGAGCAGCGAGTTGAAATCGTTGCAGAATTCCCTAATGTTGATACGGCAGAAGATATTAGAGAGGCGTTGTTAAGTTTAGCTGATAATGCCTTCCAATATGCGTATAAAACACGATAGGGCAAAATATTATAATTAAAACTCTTTTATCTTTAAAAATATTAGGAATATGAGATAAAAGGTATTTATAGGGAGAAGTCTCATACTTCTCCCTATTTTTTTTATTTGTAAAGGAGAGTTTAATGGCTAATTCAAAAAAAATAGATAGTAATACTATCTTAAAAGCTGTTGATGTTTTAGTCAATAAACGTATCGAAGATTTAGATTTAGATAAAACAATCATCGCTACTATTGATAAAGCGCTAGCTCCCGCGCAAGATGGGTCGCATAGAGTAAAATATAACGGAGGATTTTTTACAGCTTATGCTTCTGTTGGAACTACTTATGCGCCAAATACAACAGTATATGTGCAGATTCCTCAAAATAATTTCTCAAATAGAAAAATAATTTTAGGAAATGCTAGTTCTTACTATGTTGGAAATACGATTCAAACGGTTTCATCAGCAATAAATGATTATTCTATCATTGGAACAAATACTTTAAAGTTAATTAATGAAGAATATGCTATGAATGGCGTTGGTTTAAATTCCTATAGTGAAACAAAACAGAATGGTGTTTATCAAGATATTGTACTATTATATGATAGAAATAAAACGAATCAAGTTCCTTATAATTTAAATATTCCTCAATTAGAAACTTATATAAAAGATGCTAAAGCTGTCATGCTTTCAGCAGATTTTCGTACTTCTTTAGATCAACATCAACAAAATCAAGTTAAAGCAGAATATGGATTAATTTTTAATTTAATTTTTAAAAATAAAGAAATAGTTTATTCTACAAATGGTGAATTATTTACAGCAGTTTCTAATAATGTAAAAGCTTATTTACCAGACGGAGAAACTTTATACTCTATGTTTGATTTTCAACAACAAATTGAAGATCAAATAAATAATATTTCTGATTTTGATATTTTAAAAAATAATTTAACAGCTATTTATATAAAAATTATAGATTTTCTTGATATTAATAAAGAAAAATTTACAACACAAGAAAAGAGTATTTTTACTGCTTATCAATTTTTAATAGCAGAATTATTAAATAGTGAAAATATTAATAATTTAATAGAAAAATATTCTCAATGATTTGATCAGTCATTAACAAATTTACAAGATAATATTAATCAACCTGAAAAGATTCTTTCATATGTTTTAGATAGTTCACATATGGTTGGTAATCCTTTTCTTTTTTCACAATTTTCTAATCAATATACTATTTTTCCAATAGATGTAGAAGATTTTATTGGAATTGATCAAATAGCTTTTTATTGTAAAGGTTTTATAGAAAATATTGATGGATATAATTTTGTTGATTCTAATAAATTAAAAATGTTAGATTCTGACGGTCAATATCATGGAAAAGATATTTGAGTTAAGAATGTTCAATTCTTAGCTTTAAAAGAAATTTCTTCTGAATATGGTGATTATAAAATTACTGTAAACACTCCAAATGGAGCTATCTTTTATAGTGTAAATGAAGAAGAAACTTTAATTGCGAAGGCAAGAACTACATATAAAGAATGAACAAATATTAATGATAATTGTACTTTTTATTGATTTGTAAAAGATATTAGAGTATCTTCTTCTCAAGATGATAGATATAATTGACATGGCGGAGTTGGTTGAAGATATTTAGGTGATATTAATCATGAACATGCTTCACAAATTATTTTAAAAGCTTCTGACAATAAAGCTTATGAAAATATATATTTATGCACGGCGGTCTATGACGACGGTAGCGGTTCATTTATTACATTAAAAGAACAGTTTATCCTTTATAATGAAGCCTGTAAGCGCAATATTACAATTGAATCAGATCTTGGAACGAAATTTAAATGAGATGGCGGCAAACCGTTATTAACTTGTTTAATTGATGGAAAAGAATCATTCTTTGAATCAAATAAGCAAGATAATCAATTTAAATTTTATTGGTCTAAGCGAACCGCAGCAGGTGAGATATTTACTTTTACTCAAACATATGATGAAGTTAAAAATCAAATTGATAGTATTTTAGATTATAATACTAGAATTAGTTTAAATAAAGATGCTATTGAATTATTAGATGTTTCTTATCCTTTAGGAATAAATGGAAATAAGATACAATATCCTATCAAAAATATTAGAAATGCGTCACAAATAAATTTTGAATGTCAAGTTTATACTGTTGATATGCAAACAGATATTGATAATTTAAGTAAATGATATTGTATTGGAACCGGGAGCATTGCTTTATATAATGAAGATATTCCAACATTGAATAATTTTACAGTTGTAATTGACAATGCTAATCAAATTTTTCAATATAGCGAAACAGGAGTAAGTCCTTTATTCGCAGGAAATATTACACCGACTGATTTTAGGCATACAGAACCGATAGAAATACTTCAATTAAAAGCTCATTTATATGATCCGAATGGATTAGAAGTAAATGAAGGAACTTATAGTGTTAATTGGCGCTATCCTATAGTCGATACATTAATTGTACCACCAGAAAACTTATATGAAAATATTGTTACACATGATTTTGATATGGTTGAAGGTCAAACAACTGATTTTTCTATCGCGCCATCGTATGATTATGATTGTACGAATAATCAAATTCAATGTATTATAAAATATGGAAATGAAACCTATACAGCTTATACAGATTTTTATTTTGGAAAAATTGGTGATAATGGAACAAATGGTACAGATATAATAGCGAAGATTATCACAATAAATGATAATAGACGGATTTTAGATACTCAACCATTAACAGTTTATGAATATAAAAATGGAAATGAGAAGAGAAGTCTTTGAAATATTTCGACAACTTCTAATTCATTAGATCCAATTCTTGAAGTAAAACTTTATAACAGGTCTATTGAAATTCCTTCATCTGATTTTACCAGTGTTCATTGAGAAGTCTTAGGTGGAACTAATAGAAGTAATTATTGAGAGTTTGATGATAGTGATAATAGTTTGCAAAATAATCAAATAAGATTACATTATAATTGTGAAAAAAATAATCATTATACCAACTTAATAATTAAAGCGACTGTTACAATAAGAGAAAAAGAATATCATTGCGTTTATCCTATTTGTGTTGTTCAAACAAATGGAGCATTAGCAGATATTCAATCAGAACTTTTACCTGTAACTGGTAAAAATTTATTATATTTAGATAATAAAAAATATCTAAAACAAATTCTTTATAACGCGGACGGCCGCACTCCCTTATATAACAAGAATCAAGGAGTATTTTTACACGGGTTAGAAGGACGTTATACTGAATGAAAGGTGGCGGGTGGCCTTGGACAATCAGGTGAGATAGAAAATAATACTATTCCTATTCGTCTATTGGAAGAAAAAGATAGTATTAATGGTCAATTTGTATTACAAACCGTTAATAAAGATGGCCTTTATATTTTGCCAACAGAAGATTATAATGGAGTAAGTTGTGATAATAGAGTAGAAATTATTACTTATTCTTCCTTTGAGGCTAAACAGACTCTTGATGATATTACACAAAACATAAAAAATTTAACTAATACATATAATGAAAATATAAATAATATTAATCAACAAATTCGGCAAGAAAATATTGATTATAGAAATAAAAAGATTAATTTACAAAAAGAGCATGAGCAACAAATAAAAAATATTAATGAACAATATAAAAATTCACCAGACGAATTACAGATTATTTTAAATGAGAATAATGATGCTTATACTGAACAACAAAATATTCTTTTAGAAGAGCATAATACAACACTAGACAATTATAACAATGAAATTAATATATTAACACAAACATATAATACAGAAAGTGCGGCTCTTCAAAATAGTTTAAGTGATTCAAATTTAAACAAAGTAAAGATTTTAGTTCCAATTTATATGTCTTTAAATGTTTATGGTCTTGCTTCTCTTAATGCATGAGATGGAAATCATGTTGACATTAATGAAGATGCAGGATATATAGTGGCTCCACAAATAGGTGCTGGTAAAAAAGAAAATGATAATACTTTTACTGGTGTTGTAATGGGAGAGATGTCTGCTTATGGTGAGGATGAATCAGATATTGGTTTATTGGGACTTTCGCATGGTAAACAAAGCATATTTTTAGATTCTAAGACTGGAAATGCTTATTTTGGTTTACCAAATGAAAATAAGTTTGGTGGACAAGGAACTCAAGGATACAATGAAGGTCGTATTGAACTTGTGCCTGGCGGAGTTAGTAAAGTTGGTGGTTGACGCCTTGGCCGTCGTTCTTTATATTATACTGCTTCTGGAGAAATATCTGATCCTTATAACGACAATTATGCTACTGAACATGAACATGATATTGCTCATAGCGATCAAGGTATTTTATTAACTGCTATTGGTGAACCTTATCAAAAAAATGTATCAGAAGATCATCCAGATTATAATAAATGGTTTTATCGTGGTGGTCCGTATGTTTCAATTAAAGGACGTGAATTAACAGCTGGTGATGTAAATACTGAGCCTGGTACTAATATTGCAGAAGGAGACTCTTTAGAATTACAACTTGATCCTTTACAACGCAGTATTTTTTCTATTTTTAGGCACAGAGGTAATCAACGAATATTATTATCTGGTATTGATAATAAAGGACGTTTTATTGCTAATAGATTACAAGACGGTGCTTCTAGTAGTGGAAGTGGAGTTAATGGTAGTACGAGCTTTTCTGTAAGCGATATTTGAGCTTTTGGTGATATAGAAGATAATCCAACTCATATTGGCGCGCAATTTGAAGCAGGAAATAGCGTTGATAATACAAAAACTTTTATTTCTTTATTTGCTGAAAAAAATACAGTAGATGAAGATGACGGAACAATTTATATTACCGGTGGAGAGCATGGCTCATCTGGTAATCGTAGTGATTATACTCGTCCATTAAGTATTCATGGAAAAACTCTTAGTTTATATGCTTTTGATGGAATTGATGGAAATAATAATAATAAAACTTCAAAATTTACTAATTCTAAAATCACTTTGTCTAAAGATGGAGTATATTTAGGAAATACTTCTTCTGTAAAACAAGGATATTTAAATATTTCCATGAATAATAATAATGATAGTGAATTTAATATTACAGAAAGCAATATTAATTTTAATTTTGGTAAAAAACATAATATAGAAGTAGCTGATTCATATATTTTTAATGGTGGAAATACTTGAACAACAAATGTTGCGAGTGCCGCAAGTATTTGGGCAAAGGGTAATGCTAATTTTAGTTCTGAATTAAATTGTAATCTTTATGGAGAAAATACTAGTTCAAATACAAATAATTACCTTCGACCATTTTTATTAATGGGACAAACCAGTGGAAGCTCTCCTGTTTCAAGAATTCAATTGGGGTATTATACTGGAGCGAGTGGTCGAAGTGGGAATACAACAGATGGTTATATTTATTATAACAGTTTTTTACGATTAACTCCTACAAATGGTAGTTATTTACATTCTAAAGGAAACTTTAATTTATATTCTGTTGGTAAAATGAATATTACTCAAGATGCAAGTAATGATGGTTTGAATATCAATAGTTATAATGATAATGCAGGAGGCCTTGTTTATATAAGGCTTAGACCTAATAGTGGGAATACTTTAAATTTAAATAGAGCAATAGGAACAATTAATGTGTCAAACGAAAATGAAAATCCCCAAGTTAGTATTACGACAAATGATGGTGCATATATTAGGCACCAGTGAGGCATTAGACCGAAATTAGTAGAGACAAATGCTATTAAAGATAGTGTTGGATGAGCTATTAAGCCAGGTATTCAAACTAATTGAATTACTATGCCAGAGAATGATAGTAGTTGACTATATTTTAAAGAACATACTATTACAGGCAATGGAACATATGGTGGTTATAGTCATAGTTATTCAGCAAAAGCTAGTACATTATATGGATTTATTCAACAACTTTTAGATAAAATTAGTTTAGTTGATGCATATGCTCAATATATTAATAGTAGATTTAGTGAACTAGGTGCGGTTGCTTATTGAAACTCTGTTGGATGAGGTGACATTTCTAATAAACCTTCAAGCTTTACTCCGAGTTCGCATAGTCATACTTCATCAAGTAGTTTCTTACAATATATTGGAGCTACTCCAAATGTTACTATTGATGGACATACTTATTATTTGAATAATTATGAGGTTAGTGCAGTTACTGTATCATAAACAAAATAAAAGGAGATAAAAGGATGAATTTACAAACACGTTTAGAGGTCCAGGGAGCCACTCAGCAGTGGGTGGCTTCTTTTATGACACAGTATAATATTTCTCCATCAATGATGGAAGATGCTTTAAATAAAGTGTTATGTACTTTAAAAGATCAAGTTATGATAGAATTTTTAAGCGCGGCAGCTGCGGAAGAGCAGCCTCCGCAAGAGGAGGAAGAGGATGCCAACATTACCGATTAATAAAATTGAGCGCGGACAGGGTGAGTCTGTTGAATCTGTAAATATAGGGGCTGCCGCAGAAGACGTATATATTACATTATCAGTTAATAATGAACAAGAATATATTACTTTAGCAGATTTCGCTAAATATTTATATAATTATTTTGAGACAGGTACGTTTTTAAGTTATGGGACACTTGCTCCAACAAATGCAAATTTGAATACAAAACTTTGATATGACACTAGTGGTAATTAATTAAGGAGAATATAATGGCAACTACATTGGTAAATACTTTATATCCACCATTAGTAGATACTTTTATGCCTGCTTTTGTTTATACTTCTGAAGAAGCATATATTGTTTTTTCATTATCTCCTTACAATACACCTGAAATGATTAATAAAATTCATGTGTCTTTAGTAGACCAAAAAACAAACGAGTATGTTTTAGAAAATAGAGCATATGAAGCACAAACTAAAACAGCTGTTGTTCAAGGTATTTTAATTAAAGATGTTGAAAATGAATTAAATCTTTATAAAGATCCAGAAACTGAATTATATTGGATTGCGATTCCAAAAGATTATTTAATTTCAGAAACATTAGATACTGGAAGCACGCCAAGTAAAAATTTTAAAACAGAAACTTGATATCAAGCACAGTTAAGATTAGATTGTTCATCTAAAAAATTAAATGATGAAAATGTAGTTTTATCTCAATATATTTTAACAGAAAGGCCTTATTTTTCAGAATGGTCAGGTGTTACTTTATTAAGAGCTATTCCTAGACCAGTTTTTTGTTTTAATGGTATAGATGATTATATGAGTGATCCAGAAATACAGACTGGTTCAGATGGAATTTCTACAAGATATACTTATATTCAACAAACTTATCCTGCTTATAATAAAGGTTTTATTCCAATAGCCGCTCAAATTCGATGAATGTCTCCACCAGAGACAAACACTGAATATTTAGATCATTATCAAATTACTATTTTTTCAACAGATAATTCTAATATAGTGTTAGTTGATTCAGGCGTTATTTATGTCGGAAATAATGAAAAAGATTCTGTTTATTATCTAGCAGACATGAATAACGCCACTATTGGCGAATCCTATGTTATTCACATTGAAGCAGAAACACGAAACGGTTATAAATGGTGAGATGAAAAAACTATTGAAATAGCTACTTTTAATAATCAGAATTTTGAATTAGAGTGAACTTTTAATACAATTTTACTAAATAGCTATAACGATGTTACTTCAGGAGATACAATAAATTGAAATGGGACTGAAGTTGTAAATTATAATGATTTATCTCAACGAATTGTAACAGAAGAGGATGGTTTTGTTGTTGGTAATGTAAAATCTAAACAAGAAATGTATCCTGGATATTTATATATTTATAGATGTTCTAGTGCAGATAATTATAAAACAAATGAAATTATTCAAGTAACATATCATAAAGGAATGATCGATCAAGACTTTGAAGACAGAACTGTTTGTAGTTTATTACAATATAAATATAGGGCACAATATCATTATAAAGAAGGCGGGACATGATCTCCTGTTAGAACAGCTCCTATGTTTGTTTTCCCCAATTTTTATGATATGTTATTCTTGCGGCAAGATAAACAATTAGCAATTCGTTTTGATGGGGCGATTAATTCATTAAAACCAGTCGTAAATAGGGTTAAAATAGATACCTTGGGTGGAAAATATCCTAAATTTGCTGAAAATGCTCGCATGAATTATAAACAATTTTCTATTAGTGGTTTAATTAGTGCAGAAGAAGATTTTAACAGAAAATTTTTAGATGATAATGATGATGAATTTGCTCCAACCTTAGAAGCATATGATGAGCATATCGGAAACGAATATCAAATACGCAATGATACTATTTTAAATGCGGTTGAAGATCCTTTTACACAAGGACAACACGATACATACCTTCATGATAATTGATATTGAGAAAGAGAATTTAGGGAGAGAGTCATTGCTTGATTAAATGACGGTGAACCTAAATTATTCCGTTCAATGACTGAAGGAAATATGATAGTTATGTTAAATGATATATCATTAACTCCTAATAAAACTATCGGTCGTAGATTATATAGTTTTAATGCTACAATGTATGAAATTGAAGATGGCAATGATCTTCAAAAATTACATGACTATGGCGTTATAACAATTAGAAATGATGAAGCCACCGCATTAAAAGCAAAAGGAAAAAATAGTGACGATTCTGATGACGAAGATGATGAAACTGATACTATAGAAATTGTTAGAATTCAGCAATATAATCTTAAAAATGACAAATATATTGTTGGAGAAGACTTAGTTACTGGAAGTGTATTAGTTACAGATTCTGCTTTTGGTGGATGAGTTGATCCTATTACTATTTTAGATCAATTAAATCAAGAATATACGGGAATACTCAAAAATCAAAAAGTTAGAAATGGGTCTATTCTCATGAGAAACCTCCAAATTCAGTTTACCTCTAAACCTTTTTGAATGGTTAATAATTCTACTCTAAGTACAGAAATTGATGGCGTTTCAGTTGATAAATATTTAGAACAATTTGGAGGACAAAAATCTTCTTCTTATATAGCAGAAAATTTCTTGCTAGGATATAAATTAAGATTACGACTTCAAACAGACTCTGTTGAACAAACTGAAGTTCAATATAAAGACATTTTTGTTAATCCGAAAGGATATTATCAAATTCCAAGTGATTTAAATGTTACTGGATTACAGTTTTTTAATGGAGAAGAGTATGAATTAAATTATATTTTAGAATATCAAATTGAATATACTAAAGAATCTACGATTACTAGGGTTGAAAAAGTGAAAGATATTGTTGGACAATATACGAATACTTTTTATCCAAATGTTAGTTTAGGTTCTACTATTAGAGAGCAATACCATCAAATTGGCTATCGTAATGTTACAATTAATGAAACTGAAGAAATAAGTTATGTTGTTTCAGAACAAAAAATGCAAAATTGAACTGGTATTAGTTTTGATGTAACACCTTATGCTTTATTAGAAATTAAAACAGTTGGTAGTAATAATTGAGAAAAACGTTTAGTTGGTCAAACTGGTGTGTATAATTTAATGACGGAATTTGATATTGAAGATGTTAGATTCTTAGGCCGTCGGATGGTTCAATCTCCAAATGATAATAGACCTTATTTAGATGAATGGCAATATGTTTTAGATGAATCTGTTACTGGCGCAGAAGATCAAATTTATTCTCGTTACTGGTATAACTATATCACAACATCGGATCCATCTAAAATTAGAATAGAAGAAACTGAAAATCTTGTTTATTGAGGTTTCTCTAACGAATATAATATGCAAAGTCCTAATAAACATTGAAATGATTTAATGGCTAGTTCTGAAGCTCAACAAGAATATGGATATTTGTTAATTGCAAATATTGAAAATCCTCAATATAATACTATTTATAAAATAACAGATGAAAATCGTGAAAATGAAGTATTTGTTATTTATTATTTAGATCAAGCATGATATGAAGTTGAATTTTCCGATGGCGATTTTTCTGTTTGTACAGCAAAAGTTCCTCTTTACGGTTCTATTAATTATCGAGGAACAGTTATAAAACAATATTTCGCTTCAGCTTAGGAGGTTTTTATGAGAAAGATATACCCATACCTCCAAGACAGCTATATATATAATTCCAATGAAGAAATAAAAAGAAGGGTTTTTTTACAAAAAATAGATGAATTTGCAAATCAGCGGCAGTATTTTAAAATTACTTTGTTAAATTGAGAAGAAGAGCCTATCAAAGACATAGAAGGACAAATTACGTCTGGCTCTATGTCAAAAGATGGCTCTTCTGCCGTCAGAGTAACTTGTTCTTTAACTTGTAATGTAAGTTATGGAGATTATAATGTTGAAGATATGGAATCTGATTTTAGTATAAATAAGAAAATTTTCTTAGAAATTGGCGTTAAAAATGACTCTGATGAATATTTAGAATATCCTATCTTATGATTTCCGCAAGGCGTTTTTTTTATTAGTTCTTTTAGTGCTGCATCATCTACAGGAGGATCTGTTTCAATTAACATTTCTTTAAAAGACAAAATGGCAATGTTAAATGGAGATGTTGGCGGAACGTTACCTGCTTTAGTTGTTTTAGACACAATGGCTACTCAACTTCCAACAGGAGAATATAGTGAACAAAAAGTTTTAATATATGAAATTATCCAAGAGCTAGTAAATCATTATGGTGGAGAACCTATTAGTAACATTGTAATTGAAGATATCCCCCGTCGTATTCGTAAAATTATGAAATGAAATGGTGATACTAAATTATATATGACTCAAACCGCAGATAATCATTATGAAGAAGAAATTCCAAGTGCGGCTAACGGTATAATGTATCAATATACTTTAATAGAGCCAGATGAAGAAGTAAACTATTTGACTTTTAATCCTGGAGACGATGTTGGATATATAATGTCTGATTTTGTTATTCCTGATGAATTAACTGCTAATGCGGGCGAGTCAGTTGCGGCAGTTCTTACAAGAATTAAAGAAATTCTTGGTAATTATGAGTTTTTCTATGATGAATTTGGAATTTTTCATTTTCGAGAAATTAAAAACTATATCAATACTACACAGGGCAAATTAGTATTAGAAGAAACTTCAGAAAAACAATATTTAGTAGAAACAAATAACTCTAAGAGTGTTTACACTTTTACCGATACTGGTAACATTACTAGTATTAATGTTACCCCACAATATGATAACATTAAAAATGATTATATTGTTTTAGGATTAAGACAAAACACTGTTAATGATATTAGTTATGAAGTACGATATCATTTAGCAATAGATGAAAAACCTAAACCAATAGGCATACAAATGGGTGTTTCTTATCCATACTATGCCGTATATGGTGGAGACACTCTTAGTAACTATAATGAAATTTTAGTTTTATTCAGTGAAAAAAATGAATATGGATATACTGGAAATATAGTTGCCGGGTTCGCCAGAAATGTTGGCAATACTTTACCAGAGATAGGTAATTTAGATGATTTGTATTACCTATATGATTCAAACAAGGTTTATTATTGGACTGGAAGCGTGTACGAAGAAGTATTTTTATATGACTCTACTAAACCAGAAACCGAACAATTACAACCTTGTAAAATTTATGGAGGAAGATCTGGTAATATTTATTATGTTAAAGATTGAAGAACCCTGTTATATTTAAAAGGTAAATTAGCAGAAATAAATGGAACTGATAAAGGTTACTATTATGAAGAGCTAAATGCTAATTGACCAACTGTATATAATTTAATAGATCAGTGTTTTTGAGCAGAAATACCTCCAGATGATGCGGAAGCTCCAGAATGAGCAGATATAGCTACGCCGCACACAGAATGGCGTACTTTGGCAGATGGAAATTATTATTTAGACTTTATTAACGCATCTACTTCTACTCTTGGAAAATATAGCGTTAATGCGATTGGTCGTCGTTCACAGGTAACAAAAGATGATGAAATTAATTGTCTTTTTAATCCAGAAATTCCAAATGTAGATATTTTAAATATAGATGATATTTCTTATAATACATCTCAAAACACTGCATTAAGACCAGCATCAACTATTGAAGAACAAAGAGCAGAGTCTATAGCACAAGGACAACCTTTTACACAAGTTGGAAATGAAATTTATTCTTGTTTAATTCCTGGTGGTTATCATAATTGTGCTTATGACCAAATAAAATATGAACTTTATTTGCATACTCGCTATCAAAAGACTGTTAGTTTAACAGCTTTACCTGCCTTTTATTTAGCTCCAAATAGTAGAGTTACAATTAATGAAAAAAGTACTAATACATTTGGAGATTATGTTATTAACAACATTGGTATTACTTTTGGTCCAGGCGCAAATATGAGTGTTAATGCAAATGAAGTATTTGAAAGAGAATAAAGGAGGGTAAAAGTTGGCTAATACTGCATATAGTATGAACCAATTTAGATATAATACTGGATCCACTTGTATGCAAGAAATAGAAGCGATCCCTTACTATCTAGATTGACAAATTGAAACTGATACATCTCCTTTCTATCGTGATGTTGTTTTTCAATTACCAGATAATCAGTCTTTTGAAGCAAATAAATCTTATTATCTTACTTTTGGGATACCAAGAGATTTAAATTATGATTTTGATATTGCTATAAAGCTTTTAGCTCCAATAGACGGAAATTTTAGATATAATGAAGCTAAAACAAAATATCAGTTTGTTAAATATATAAATAATAGACGGAGTTCTACAAATGGAACTTCTAATAGTTTAGTTACATTATATAAAATTGTGGGAGAAGACCACGCTAGAGTGGCAATTCAAAGCTATGATTATCCTGGAACAAATACACAACCTAATGTAAATAATAATTCAACTTATACTACAACAAATGGTCAATTTTATGAAGTATTAAATCCTGGATTTAGTGGTTATACTTATGGACAAAATCGTTTATATCATAATAGGTTAAATGATACTTATTGAATGTTTAGAGGGAAAAATGGTGTTACCACTTTAACAGCAGACGCAAATTATGATCCATTTGGTACAGAAGATTCACAAAGATGAGATAATATTCTTGCTGGTACAAACGATGTTGTTTTAAATTGAGTGTGAGAAACAAACTCAACGACAGAAATGGCCTATTATAAATGTGTTTTTACACCTGCGCAGGATAGCTTTAATGCTATTCTTTTACAATTACAAAGAATTACAGAAGACCCTGATATTCTAACTTCTGCAAGAGTGGGATATCCCGCAGGAAAGTGTATTAATCAAGTTGGTAGTACGGGTTATGGTTCAAGTATTAATGGACGATATATTAATTTAGAACAAAATATAGAAGATAATTTTTCTGTTGCGGATACATTTAAATTATATAAATTGAAAAATTTAAATGAAAATGGCGGCAATATATTAGCCTCTAATGGTAAAACGATTGTTCGTTTTGGTATTTGAGGACACCCAGAATTAATGATGGCTATTAATGGTGAAGAAGTACAAATTGGTTCAAGTGGTTATTACGAATTAAATGAATTTAACGTTAATTCATTGTGTGTAGTTGCCGATGGGCCAAAAGATACTTTCGTTTTAGATTATCAATATATTAGATAGGGAGGAAAGAATGTCATTAGAAAGTTTCTATGGTGGCAAGCAAGGGCTTTCCTCCATTATTAAAAAATCTTTTAAATATATCAGTGAAAATGATCCTGCTTTTGTTGCGTTAGGTGAAAGAAACAATAATATTCTTGTAGAAGGGTCTCGCGCGATAGAAGAATATAGCGCTGCGCAGCAAGAAGCTCTAGATAATAACGAGGTAATGGAATATTGTCTCAGTCAATCTGGATATGAAGATGTTTGATATGGCGAACTTTGTATTATTGATACGGTAAACAAAAACAATCCTGCGAACGGTTGTTTATTTAGACGTACATTATCTAGACAAGGTACAACTTATCCGATTGATATCTATGGATCGAATGGTGCTATGATTGAAAATGCGGATCTGCGTTTATCGGCAGAGTATATAGGTCAAATTGTTGGCCCGCAATCAGGTACTCCTTTTATGTCTATTGGAACATTAACTGATATTGATGAATTAGCACAAGCAGAAATTCCAGCTTATGCAGAAACCAAATATGAAATTGATGAAAATAACGTTCCAGTGGTTATAACAGATCAACAATTGCCAGCAGGCAATTTAACATATAGACATGACGGAACTCAAGAAGGAATGTTTATTCCAGGTAGCGCTTCTGGAGTAGATAACATTCAATATAATTGATTTAATATTAGAAATTCTACTAATGGAGTTGATACAGAATCTTGAGTATACTTAGGAGTTCAAATTCCTTATCTCGTTCAAAATTTTCAATATAGCAGCATAGAATATTGAAAATCAATTAGCGCAAATAATACTACCCCTAATAGAAATTTTTATCAAAATTGGCAAATAAAAATGCCAAGAGGGGTTAGAGGAAATGGAATTTCTAGAATTCGTCTAACAACTTTAGCAACAGAACAAAACAATGATAATAATAAAATTTATCAAAGTTTTGATGTAATTCAACATACTACGAGTACTTCTGCAGATTCTTATAGTATTGCTACTACAGGAGCAGCCGCGGCAGTTGTAAATGCAGCATTTTTAATTGGAAAAATACAAGGATCTAAACCAACAACAGCCAATGCTGCGAATACTCCTTTTTATGTCTGTGATTTTACTATTTTTAATAGCAATGATTCAAATAATCAAGGAAAAACAGTAACAATTTATATTGGTGTACCAAAAGATATTGAAAACTTTGCTCTTGCAAATAATGGTACTTTGACTATTACATATCAAGATAAAAGTACTCAAAGTTGGTCTAAAAAGTTAAAATGAATTAGTACAATAACTTTTAATACGTCTACCGGTATTCAAACTATTACTTATAATACAGGTGATACTACAACTCTTAATTTAAATATTCCTAATAGTGCAAAATTTGAACAATCTACTGGTATATTTACAATTGGCACAACAAATAGTGAAGAATACAGATTAAAAGATGCTACAAATACAGCAAATGATTTTAAGTTTAGATATCCTACCAATGTCACTTTAAATGGGGATGCTACTACAGGTAATTATAATCAGTCACGACAAATAGCTGTCACTTATAATATTAATTCAAATGGTACAGCGTCTCCGCAAACTACTTTTATTGGTAGTCCTGTAAATTATATTCAAGATATGGTGTTAGTAAATGACGTTACTAAACCTTATAATGGACATTTATTAGTTCTATTTAATGATCCTACACATAGACCGACTTCCGCGCAAATTGATAGTAACAATCAATGACAAGGAAAAACTTGATATAATAATGTTACAGGAACAAATATCGCGGCGAATGCTAATATTTATTGGTGAGATATTGGTTCTCCTATTGGATATTATGATGGTTTAATTACTGGCGAAGTTTTAAATTTTGTTAGAACCAATAGTAATAATAATTATAACATTGAAGGTGGAACAAATATTATTAATAAAAATAGTATTGTTTCTGATTCAATCGCTTATCTTTCTACTGAATATCCAAATGGTTTAACAACTATTAATGTGTCAAGCACAGGACCTGTTATTAATAGACAGGGTGAATTAGTTGCAGCAGTTTTTAAAACAAATGAAAATCTTGATGTAACTCATTTCTTTGGTTATGATTATAATACTGGAACTTGAAATTTAATTGAATCTCGTTCATCAAATACTTCTGATTTTGAAAATTCTGTTGATATGAAAGTTAATGGATGAGGTTACAGTAAAGTATTAGCTGCAGAAGGATCAACATTAACGCAAATGACTCTTACAACTACAACTGCAGCGACAGGATTGTATGCACCATGAATTCATGACGCTATTTATCCTATTGGAAACATATTTGCATAGGAGTTTTAAATGCGAAGTATACAATTTGTCGGTCCTTATGCTGCAGAACACAGTGAAACAGTTTCATTAGGAGCTTTATATAAAATTTTACAAATAGGTATAGAGCATCCGCACTCTATACCTATTCAAGAATATGAAAATACTGAAACTAAAGTACAAACAATAATAAAGATAGATGGAATTGATTATGCTATTTGTGATAATGACATATTAGAAATTCCTGGATTATATCAAAGTTCATTAACTTTTAGTTTTCCTGAAAGAGTTAATGAATATGTTATTATAGATATAGCTTTTAAAGATATAAGCGATGAATAGAGGTGAATATGGCAGAAATAACTTTATTTACTGAAAAAGTAAGAAATCCAGTAGATAATTCTTGGATTGCTTTACGTCAAGTAAAAGGTGATGATACAACTGGCAACGTTACCTCTATACAAAATTTAAGTCCTAATGGTTCAGTTGGTTTATGTATTACTGCTGTTAGTTCTCCAATTACTGCCACCACTGTTTCTGCGGGAACAACTATTAAACATGTTAATTCTGGTGTAACAGCAGATACTTATGGTGTAACAGCCACTACGGCTTTAACGCCAACTTTTGGTGCAACTTTTGATGTTCCTGGTTTTAAAGTTAATGCAACAGGACATATTACTTCAGCTGGAAGTCATACTGTTAAAATTCCAAATACTACTGCGACAACTGCAGCAGCAGGTTTAATGTCTGCGGCAGATAAAACAAAATTAAACGGTATCGTTCTAGCTACTACTTCAGTTGATGGTTTGATATCGTCAGCTGCTGTAACAAAATTAAATGGAATTGCAACTGGTGCTGAAGTTAATCAAAACGCATATGGAAAATTAAAAATTGGAAGTACAACAGTAACAGCATCAAGTAAAACTGATACGGTTACTTTTGCAGCAACTGGTAGCAATTTAACAGTAACTTTTAATTCTAGTAATAATATTGTTTACGAGGCAATCCCTGCAGCTGTTGTATCTACAACTGAACCAACACAAGCAGGCGTAGCAATTTGAATTGAACCATAAGAAATAAGATATGGGGCAGATTTGTATTAATGAGTCTGCCCCTTTTTTATTTTATATAGGGTATTTTATACTCTAATTTGTAAACGTTTATAAATTATTTTGAGAGAAAAGGAGTGTTTATGAAACATAAAATTACTTCTTTATGACCAAAGGATACTCCTGGGTAAATAAAGTTTTATTTATTTTATAAAGTAATAAACAAAAATAAAAGAAAGTGAAGTAAATAATACGAAAACCTTTAACGTAATTTTTCATTGAAGGAGGACGTAATAAATTAAACTTTTCTAATAAGAGAAGAAAATATAATTTTAAGTGAGCGATATAATTAGCAATAATTAAATATAAAATGGTAATATTTGAACACAAATAACTGTAGTCGATATTGATATATAAAAGTATATTTGCTTGAATAATATTTAATTGTTGCAAGCGTCCGCGTATTATTTTTTTACTAATTAATTGGTAAAGGATATAATATGTATAAACTTAGTAGAATAACAAACTGCTGGGGGGGGCATAAATTAACCCCTTATTTTATGCAGTTTGTTTTAAGTGGTGATTATTATGACCACCATTAAATATAAAAATAATAATACTTGGTCTAATTTAGTATTAGATGCAATTTATCCAGTTGGTAGTATTTTTTATACTACTAGTACGACAAGCCCCGCGACACTGTTTGGTGGAACTTGAAGTCAAGTTGAAGGCAGAATGGTGCTTGGATATAGTTCAACTTATTCTACTATTGGTGGTACAGGTGGAGCCGCAACTGTTACATTAACAGCTGCTCAAAGCGGTGTTCCGGCTCATAGTCATGGTACTACTGTTACACAACCTGTATTTAAATATAAAGCTCCAACAAGTCATACACATACACTTAATCAAGATAATGCTTATGCTTATTTGAGTGTAACAAGTTCTATTCGTTATAGATATACATCTCTTGCTTCGAATTGGAATGCAGAATATGGTACAACTGCAAGTCTTTCTGACGGTGCTTACAGCTCTTCTCATAAAGATGTTGTTTCTCTCGGCGGTAAAACAGAAGCTGCAACAGGTGGTGAATCATCAGCTAATACAACTGCAAGCAGAACTACTAATGTTGCTGTAACTGTTGATAATAATACTGCGGCAGCTGCGACTAGCGCACATAACAACATGCCACCATATTATGTAGCATACATTTGAAGACGAACTGCATAAAATAAATTACATATAATATCCTTTCATAATATATAAAAATGAAAGGATAAATAATGATTACTTTAGTAAAAGTCATTATCGCTAAGGGTGAGTATAAGTTAAACATCCTATTGGGCGGTGATGATTAATGGCAAGTATTAAATATAAAAATGGAGATAGTTGGGTTAATATAAGTTGTATAGATTTAGGTGCTTATCCAGTAGGTTCTATCTATATGAGTTATGATTCAACAAGTCCTGCTAGTATATTTAGTGGTACAGCTTGAACTCAAATTACTGGCTATTATTTACGTGCGGCAAATGATAATAATACAGGTGGTAGTAGTAGTTTTACTATTGGTTCCGCGAATTTACCAAAACATACACATACTTATGATAAGGTAAACAGTCCTACTGGTGGAACCGCTATTACTATTGCGAATTTACCTTCAAATTATGCCAGCTTTACAGTGAGAAAAGTTTATAATGGAGCAAATACTTGATATGCCGGTGCTTTAGATGGTAGTCATGCTACAATTGGAAACGATAGCAGAACCGATATTGCACCAGTTGACTTTTATGCTAGTAGTGGTGCTACAAGTGGTACCAAAGTAACTCTTACTGGGTCTGGTTCTCAACACACTCATACAACTTCAACTACATCAACAAATTCAGGCAATGGCAGTTTTGCCAATAATGCAATTTCATATAATCCAACTTATCAAGATTTATACGTGTGACGTCGTGTCTCTTAATTAATTATTTATCCTTTTTTATTGAAAAAGACAAATAGTATGATAACTATAAATTATAAAAATGAAAATGAATGGATATTAGTAATTGCAGAAGATGCTACTTTGAATATTTCAAATTTACCAAAATATGCTATATAGTTGGTGTCATACAGTTTAATAAATTACTTAGGGCAAATCTTAATAAAGGTTTGCCCTATTTTTTTATTTATAAATAGAGTAATTTTGTTTAGAAAGGAGTAATTGGATTGAGTGAACTTAATTATTTACTAACGAGTTACTCCTTTGAAGAATTAGTTCTTGTTATTATTGTAGTATTAATTGCTTCTAAAGTTCTTATTGAAATCTGAAATTATTTCTATAACAAGGCTAAAGGATATTTTGGGGTAAAAAACAACAAAGAAAAATGAGAAAGCGATACAACAAAAACTCTTGGTGATATTTCTAATAAAATGGATCATTTTGAAAAATCTGCAGAAAAACGTGCTATTAGATTAGAAAAAATTGAAAGAAAAGTAGATAAATTAGAAGAGTATAGTCGCATTACCCATGAACAACAAAAAGATATTGACAATCAAATGAAACTTGTTCAAGAACGCTTACAAGAAAACACTCGTTCTTTCTTAATAGATGCTCACCACCGTTTTTGCTATGAAGTAAAAGGAATAGATGACCAAAGTCTACAATCAATGGAACGACGTTACTTATATTATAAAACGGCTGGGGGTAATTCTTTTATAGATGATTTAATGAAAGAGGTACGAGCATTGCCTCGTATTAATTATGCCACAGTTAAAGATGGTACTGTTCCAAATGATGGAAGAGAAATTTTTAATTAATAGAATAATTTTTTTAGAAAGGAAAGTTAATGGGAGAATTGAACTTTTTACTTTCTAATTATTCTATAGGAGAAATTTTTGCTTTTTTAGTAGTTATAGTGTTTTTAGGTGTTGCAATTTTAAAAGCCTGAGATTATGTTTGAGGGAAAATAAAAACACATTTTGATATTCAAAATCAAAAAGATGAACATGAAAAAGACATTATGACTAAAACAGATAATATCCTCGAACAATTAGAAAATATTCAATCTTCAATTGATCATCTTCAAGAACAAGGTGATCAAAGACATAAACGACTAAAAAATGTAGAAAAATATATTGAAGAAGATAATGTTCTTGAAAAAGAAATTATTGCTCATAATGAAAAAATTGATGAAATGTGCAATAAAGTTACACAAAGGCTTCAGCAAGATGCTCGTTGGAGTTTCAAAGATGCTTATAACTATTATTATATTAAATTAGGGTATATAGATCATCAAAGTTTAGAAGCTTTAGAGTCAAAATTTGAACATTATAAAGCTGCAGGCGGTAATAGTTTTGTTGATACTATAATGGAAAAAATTAGAACTTTGCCCGCACAAGAATATACAGGAAAATAAAGAAAGGAGATATGATGCCAGTCAATTTAAAAGGTACTGTTATTAATATGAAGTCCCTTTCTCAAGATATTCCTGATCCAATCGTCGTTGGTGGTGGTTCTGCAAATAGTCGTTTTTTAACTATTATTTTCACACAAGAAGCTGCCGCACGATTTGCACCAAATACTAAAGTTTATCTTTCTTGAAGGCATGTTCAAAAAAATATTAAAGGTTACAATGTTTTCACAGAAATTCCAAGAGAAGATGGTGATGATTTAACTGCGGAAGAACAGCCTCCTGTTTGATATATATACTATCCTAAAAATTTACTTCATGAAGGTGATGTAATTGCTACTATTGAATTAGTTGATGAAATTTCTGTCGCAGCTTCTACAACATTTACAATTAAAGTTTTAGCAGATCCTTGGGCAGAAAGTAACTGAATTGAAGATGATGATTTAAGTGAATTTAAAACAGCAATGCTTAAAGCACAAAATCTTGAAGATAAAATTAATGATGATCATGCACAAATATTCCTTGCTTTAGAAAAATTATATGAAATGTTTGATCTTATTGATTTTGTAGATGAGAACAGCGATGGAATTCCTGATAGTCTGCAAAATTCATCTCAAGGCAATGAAGATGATGACGGAGGTTTTACCATTATTGATTGAACCGGAGGGGATGATTAATAGTGGCAAACGCAAAGGCTAAATTATATTATACTACTTCTCAATATCTCTCTACACTTCCAATTGAAAATGGTAATATAATTTTTGTACCAGATGTAAATATGGTGTGTTTAGACATGGGTGATCAAAGATTTACCTATCAAACAATTAAAACTTTTGTTGTGGACGCGGACCGTTTGGCGATGCCGTTTCCTAAAGAGGGGTTCTATTATGTAGAAGAAACAGACATTATTTGAAGATGAAACAATGGATGAAGAAAAGTTTCATCTGCAAATTCTTCCCCTATTTTTTATGGAGATTTTGAATCAGATTTTCCAGAAGAAGGAGAAGCAAATAAATTATATTATACAGATGAAGGTATATATAATTGAAAACCTCTACAACAAAGATATAATTTAATAGCAAATGCGAACAAATGAAAAGGGATGTCATAAGAAAGGAAACTTAAATGCCAAGTAATTTAGTTAGTTTCGTATATGCCGCAAGTGCAACTCCAGAACAGATTGCTGCATTTGATGCTAATACTATCTACTTCGTAGGCGCTTCTGGCGCGGGCACTGGTGGCAAATTATACAAAGGTCCTCGTTTATACGACGCCGGTTCCAGTGACGTAGCTGCTGAATTAGCTACTTTAAAATCTTATATTGGTACTTTACCTGTAGATGAACAATATGATGATTTAATTGATTATATTGATACTTTAACAGCAGAAGCTGCAGCCGCAGGAACAGACGCTGTTGAAACTCTTGATTCATCTTTGGCAGCTGTTGCCAAGTCTGGCGAAGCAGAAGATGTTAATATTGAAGATACTGCGGGTAATTTCGTTTCAACCAATGTAGAAGATGCTCTACAAGAGTTATATACTGCTATTGGTACAGGTGGAACAAATGCAGCTGTTACAATTACTAAAACAACTGGCGGAGCAAATGACGATTACGTTTATCGTTATACTTTCAGCCAAGGCGGTAGCGCTATCAATAATGGTGTAATTGATATTGCTAAAGATATGGTTGCAACAGATGGTGAATTAGTACAACCAACTAGCGAAAATCCAATTACTATTGATGGTCAAAGTGTTACAAGTGGTACATTTATTAGAATGACCATTGCTAATGGCGATGATTTTTATATTAACGTTGCTGATTTAATTGAGTATAATTCTGTTGATAGCACAAGTGAAATTACATTAACAGATACTAATCATACAATTACCGCAAATGTTGGTAAAATTGCTGCATCTAAGATTATTTATCGTGAAGCTGATGCAACAGCAGAGCCAGCGGTTACTGAACAAACAGTTGCTCAGGCTATTAATGCCTTAGAATCTGCTGTTGGTTCTGGTGGCAGTATTGATACAAGAATTTCAAGTGCAATTGGTGCACTTGATTCTACTGTATCTGCTACAAGTGGAAGTGTTTTAACTGGTATCACTCAAGTTGATGGCGTTATTACAACTGCAACAGAAGTTGCTTTAACAGCACAAAATGTTGCTTATGGTACAAGTAACGTTAAAGCAGCTTTAGATACAATTGGTACTATTCCTACTGCTTCTCAAGCCACAACCGTTATTGATTATGTTGATGAAAAAACTGGTGCTGGCATTGCGGCATTAGATGCTACTGTTAGTGCGGCTCTTGGTGCTGGTGATACCGATACTGAAGCTGTCGCTGTTGTTACCAGTGTAACACAAGCCGATGGTTTATTAACTGGTGTTGGCTCTGTTGCTGTTGATGCAGCTGGTGCGGCAACTCGTGCTAAGGCGGCAGTCATTGGTCAATCAGGCGATGCTTCAACTGCAAATACGATTTATGGTGCTAAGGCGTATGCTGATAGTATTGTTAGTTCAGCAGTTTCTGATTTAGATGCTGTTGTTACTGCTTCTGGTACACCTCTTTCTGGCGGTACCTTCGTAGTATCAGGTGTTACTGAAGTCGATGGTGTAATTACTGCTGTAACTTCTACAGAAGTTGAAAATGCTGGTGCGGCCGCGGCTGCTGAAACTGCAGCTAAGAATTATGCTGATAGCTTATTAACTTGAGGTTCATTATCTTAATGTAATATAAAAGGGAGAGATTTATCTCTCCCTTCATTTTTGTAATTAAAAGGAGGCCGCATGGCACAAATTAGATTCTACCGTGGGGCAGACGTTTCTTTACCAGCATATCAAAATGGTGCAGTTTATATAGTTTCTAATCAAAATTTTGAACCAACTGACACTACTGGAAATGGTTTTTATTTAGGTGATATGTATGTTGATGTGGATGAAGGTAAACGAGTCCATATTAAACCAGAAGATGCGATATATTACAAAACAGATGATGATTGAGCTAATTCTCCTGAATGACAGTCCGCTTCTATTGCCGATAAAGTATATATTTTAATTAATAATACTGGACCTAAAATTGCGGTTGGCGATGGAATTACTAATGTTCAATATTTAAATTTCAAACCAATAGATGCGACATATACTCCTGCATCAGCTACTCCTGCGGCGGTTTCTTCAGCAGCTAATGTTGGCACTTCTGTTAGTTATGCTCGCGAAGATCATGTTCACAATATCGCGGTAGCTTCTGGTGCTACCAATGGCACAATTAGTATTGCTGGGCAAGAAGTATCTGTTAAAGGATTAGGTTCTGCCGCTTATACTAATACATCAGCATATCCTTCCGCAGCTTTTAAAACAGTCAAAGTTGGTTCTACAAATATCGTTGCAGATTCAGTTGATGATATTTTTGAGTTAGTTGCGGGGAACGATATTGTTTTAACACCAGATGCAACTAATGATAAAGTTACAGTTTCTGCAACAGTTCCTAGTGCCTCTTCTACAACTCCAAAAATGAATGGTACTGCAGCAGTTGGTACTGAAACTAAATGAGCACGTGGAGATCATGTCCATCCAACTGATACTAGTAGAGCACCAAAATCACACGCTACTACAGCGACTACTTATGGTGTTGGTACAGATAGTAACTACGGACATCTAAAATTGGCAGATAGCGCAACAACAGCTTCTAATACAAGTAGTGGTGTTGCAGCTACACCTAAAGCTGTAGCGTGTGCAGTTGCTGCTGTTTCTACAGCAATTCCTGCTGCAGCTACTGTTGCAGGTAGTGCGATTGGTTCTGCTGCAACCGGATCTTCAACAGCATATGCTAGAGCAGACCATGTTCACAGTATTAATTATAGTACAATTACTGCCGCTCTTGGTCTTATACCTGTTGATTCTAGTGGTGTAACTACCATTATTACAAATCAAAAAGGTGTAGCAAATGGATTAGCACAATTAGATGCGAATGGAACTGTCCCAAGCAGTCAATTACCTTCATATGTAGATGATGTTTTAGAATATATTGGTAAATCAGCTTTTCCTGCAACTGGTGAAACAGGCAAAATATATGTTGATAAATCAACAAATTTGACATATAGATGAAGTGGAAGCGCTTATGTTGAAATTTCACCAAGCTTAGCTTTAGGTGAAACTTCTTCAACTGCTTATCCTGGAGATAAAGGAAAAGCTAATGCAGATACAATTGCTACTTTAAAAGCTTTAGCTTTTAAAGATAATGCTTCTGCATCGTATCAACCAAGTGGTACTTTAACTGTAACACTTCCAACAGCAAGTAAAAATGTTGTTTCTAGTGTTTCAACAGGTACCGTTGTCACAGCTGTAACTACGGCTGCTCAAACTATGGTGACTGGAGTAACAACGGCTTCACAAACAGTTGCAACCGGAGGCACCACTGCTACAATTTCAGTTTCAGGAGAACTTTTAACAATTCCTGCTTCTGTTGTTACAAGCATGTCTACCGCTTCTATCTATAAAGTTACAGCTGTTAGTACAGCCAGCAAGAATGTTGTTTCTAGCGTTAGTACTGGAACTGGAGTAACTGCTGTATCAACGGCTGCTCAAACTATAGTAACTGGTCAAGCAACTACTGCCACATTTACTGGTACAACTGCCACTATTACAGTTGCTTAATAATTAAATATAGGAGATAAAAGGATGAATAAGGTTTGCGTATATGCAATAGCCAAAGATGAAGAAAAAAATGTAGAAAAATGAGTTGAATCAATGCGACCCGCAGATCATATTATTGTATTGGATACGGGTTCAACTGATAATACTGTAGAATTACTTTCTTCTTTTGGAGTAGAAGTCCATCAAAAAATATACGATCATTTTCGTTTTGATGTTGCTCGCAATGATTGTCTTGATTTAATTCCAGATGAATACAATATTCGAGTATCTATTGATTTAGATGAACGTTTTGAACAAGATAATTGGGCAGATATTTTAAAAACTAATTGAAATGAAAATTCACCGAGAGCGATTTATAAATATGTTTGAAATCATAACGCAGATGGTAGTAATGGTTTAGTATTTGTTATTAATAAAATTCATGGGACGGATCCTGACTTACGATGAGCAGGTGCTGTACACGAACATTTAACTTATATGTCTACTGGATTAAGAGATTTTAAGGAATATGTAGATTTTACACAAGTTCTTACTGTACATCATTATCACGATGAATCTAAAGACAGAACTTTCTATAAAGAATTAGCTTTAGAAAGGTTACAAGACAAACCTGACGATTATCAAGCATGAATTCTTTATGGAAATGAACAAAAAATTAAAGGTGATCCAGAACAAGCGATTATTGCCTATAATCATGTTATAGACAATTTTTCTGAAATAGGAGATGCCGCGGAAATAGCTTCTTGTTATTATGGAATTGGACAATGCTATAATAAATTAAATAATGGTTTTAAAGCTATGTCGGCTTTTTCTATGGGAATTGCTCTTAATAAATATTATCGTGATAATTATTATGGTTTAGCTTCTTTATTAATTTCAAATAAAATGTATGATATGGCTATTGGTGTATTAAAACAAGGATTAGCTATTACTCAAAGAGTTTTTGGGTGGATGGAAGATCCTTTTGTATGAACTTATTCATTATATGATGCTCTAGCCGTTTGTTATTCTGAAAAAGGTGAAAAAGAAATAGCACTTGGATATGCGGCAAAAGCATTATCCTATGATAATAAAAATGAAATATTATTAGAGCGTTATAATAATTATTTACTTGCGCTTGAATAATACGCATGGGCAGATTCGTATAATAAGAATCTGCCCTTTTTTATTTATATATAGATATTTTATAAAAAACAATTTCATAGGAGGGCTACATGTCAAACCTTTCTCAAGTTAAAGTAGGTAGTACTACCTATGATTTAAGAGATTATCATAAAACAGGTGTTTATACAGTTAAAGGTACTCAAACTGAAAGTACTGGCTCATGAACTGGTGTTTTAAATGGTGTAAGTGCTTTATATGATGGTTTAACTATCGCATATTTTCTTCCCTATGATGGAGATGGCAATGCAACATTAAATTTAACTTTGGATGGTAATGTTCAAACAGGTGCAATTAACTGTTATGTTGGTACAGATAGACTTAGTACACAATATTTACCTGGTATGGTTATTACTTTAACCTATTTTTCTGCTGGAAGTATTTCTGTTAATGGTGTTGTAACGACGGACAATCGTTGGATTGCACCCGCTGGTGGTGGTGAAGGCGAAGGCGCCATCATGTATATTATTGAAAAACATAATATTGGTTCTGCATCAACAGGAACTGCAATTCCCGCAGATGATATTACAAGCTGAACAACAAATCAGCCTACACAAGTTACAGCTAAAACAGTTGTTACAGGTGGTACTAAAACTGCTATTCCAAATATTTCAAAGAAAACAGTTGTTACCTCCGCATCAGGAGCGACGGCTTCTATTTCAACTGGTGTTTTAACTTTAACAAATGGAAGTTTTTCAACAGGAGATTCAGTTACAGTTGGAACTGCTATTGAAGCATACACAACATTGAGTACAGGAGACAGCGTAACAGTAACACCTGGAGTTGCAGCAACTTTAGCCTATACTGCAAAATCAATTCCAAATATTGCAGTAACACAAGTAGCTGTCGTTACAGAATTAACTCCAACGGGAGCTGTACTTCCTAATGTATCACAAGACCCAGACACTAGAGGATTAGTGATTTCATAATGCCACAAGATGTAACATACTATGGCGTTTGAACTCAAGTACCTTATGTTGATTTACCGCATAGTAACGGTGGAAGCGCCATTTTCACAGATGTCTCTGATACAACTGCAACCCCTTCTGATGTTAGTAATACAAAATATTTTTATAACTCAATTGGGAAAAGAATTCAAGGAACTAATGCAGGAGGGTCTTCTGCAAATTTGCAATCTAAGACCGTAAGTCCTTCAGTTGGACAAGTAATTGTAACTCCAGATAGTAATTATGATGGTTTAAGTCAGGTTACTGTTGAAGCAATCCCCAATGATTTTGTTGGTTCTAATGTTCCAAGAAAAACATCTACAGATTTAGTAGTCTCGGGTGCTACTGTAACAGCTCCCGCAGGTTACTATGAAACTGCAGCAAATAAATCTGTAACTACCGCTGAACAAGCAATTCCTACCATTTCAGTAAATTCTAACAATGGTTTGATTACATCTACTGTAACTCAAAGTACTGGATATGTTAATGGTTCAACTAAAAGTGCAACATTACAACTCTCCACACAAGCAGCAAAAACAATAACCCCTTCAACGGCTATTCAAACCGCTGTAACAAGTGGAAAATATACAACTGGTGTTGTTAAAGTATCACCAATTCCAAGTGAGTATATAGTTCCAACAGGAACAATAACTATTAGTTCTAATTCTATTGGAGTCGATGTAACACAATACGCGGCTGCAGACGTTTCTGTTGCAGCTCCAACTCCAAATTTAGAAAATAAAACTATTACTCCGTCAGAATCTAAACAAACAATTAGTGCAAGTAGTTCTTATGATGGTTTAGGAACGGTTACAGTAAATGCTATTACAGCAACTTATGTAGGAACAGGCGTTGCCCGAAAAACAAGTAGCGATATGACGATGTCTGGAGCAACCGTAACTGCTCCTGCGGGATACTATGCTGCTGCTTCAAGTAAGACAATTACTGCTGCAACTCAAGCAACTCCAACTATCTCTATCAATAGTTCTGGCTTAATTACTTCTACTGTAACTCAAAGTGCAGGATACGTTAGTGCAGGAACTACAAGTGCTACAAAGCAATTGACAGTTCAAGCAGGAAAAACAGTTACTCCATCAACTTCTGCTCAAACAGCCGTAGCTAGTGGGAGATATACTACTGGTACAATTACAGTTGCAGCAATTCCAAGTGAATATATCGTTCCAACAGGGACAGTGACTATTAGTGCAAATGGAACTGGAATTGACGTAGCTCAATATGCTAGTGCTAATGTAGCAGTTCCTGCAACTGTACCAAATTTAAGTTCTAAAACTGTTACTCCATCAGAATCTAAACAGACAATAACCCCTGGAACAGGTTATGATGGTTTATCAACAGTAATCGTAAATGCAATCACTGCTAGTTATGTTGGTACCGGAGTTACTCAAAGAACAAGCAGTGACATGACAATGTCTGGAGCAACCGTAACGGCTCCCGCAGGTTATTATGCATCTGCCGCGAGTAAAACAATTACGAGTATGACATTACCAACTACAGTTGCAACAACATTTAGCGGAACTACTAAAGCAACAGTTTCTCGATCAACTTCTGATCAATATATTAATATTCCTACGGGATATAATGGAACAGCAGCAAATTATAAAATTAGCGCTGTGGCGAATGGTAGTGCAACTCCTACTGCAACTTTAGGAGGTACTTCCGCAGAACTTACTACGGGAACAAATACGCTAACACTAACAAAAACTATTTCAAATACTCCAGTCGTAAATGCTGGTTATGTTAGCGCGGGCACTGCAGGTAATACAAAAGTAACTTTAACAGCTTCGGTTACAACTAAAGGTACAGCAACTATTACTCCAGGTACTACTGATCAAACTATTACTTCTGGCACTTATTTAACAGGTGTACAAACTATTAAAGGTGATAGTAATTTAGTTGCAAGTAATATTATATCAACTGCAACTATTTTTGGAGTAACTGGATCAGTTGTTATACAAAATTATTATACTGGTTCTACAGCACCAACTGCAGGACTTGGAGTTAATGGCGATATATATCTACAAACTGGTTAGTAGGTGAGGTATATGTCACAACAAATTAACATAAACGATAGTGTAACATTAATTCCTAATGGATACAGTAGTTCACATTCTTCTTACAGTTCAGTAAATGATTCTTATCCTATATCAAATGGCTATACTGATACTAGTAGTAGTACTTATGCTTATATTACTTGTAACACAGGGTCTAGGGCATCAAGTTATATTTCATATACTTTTCCAAGTCCAAACATCCCATCTGGAGCAACAATTACTTCAATTAGTGCTTCTGCTAGAGTAAGAGTTAGTTCTACTTCCTATATTAGTACGGCTGTTTTGCAATTATATAATAATGCTACAGCAATGGGTTCTTCTACTAGTGCTAGAAGTACTACTGCTACTACCTATACAATTTCAAACCCAGGAAATTGAACTGTATCTGCACTTGAAAATCTTGAATTAAGATATACCGCAACAAGAGGTACGAGCAATACCAGTCGTGCGGCATACATATATTTTTATGGCGCGGCAGTCACAGTTAATTATTCTTATTCTGGAACTCAATATACTATTATTGCGACAAGTGAAGTTCAAGATGTTACAGTATCTCCTGCAGTGCAAACAGCACTTAATGGTGAATCAGTTAGTTTTACAATTATCCCTAATGATAATGAGCCAGAAACAGATTTTACTGTATTAGATAATGATACAGATGTTACTAACTCATTAATTGAACAAACCATAGGAGGAGACGGTTCAGTCTCTGCGGTTCCCGGAAGCAATGTAACAACAGGACATGCAAGATCTGGTGGTGCTTTTTATCAATCATCTAGTACTTCTAGCGATGCTTGATTAAGATATGCAATTGGACATTCTGCGGAAAGTCCTTATTCAACATCAAATACAAGTAATACTTATTCAAAAGATGGTACTAATGATGCTACTACTCAGGGTTGAATGATTTATCCTTTTGATTTTAGCAGTATTCCAATAAATGCCACAATTGTTTCAGTACAAGTAAAATGCTATGGTGCAACAGAAAGTACTTCTGAAACAGCACGACATGCTGATATTAGCTTATGAAGTGGAGATACTCAAAAGGGTTCTACTCAGGCTTTTACAAGTACTTCTAATAGTACTATTACTTTATCTAATGTTGGAACGTGAACAAGAGAAGAGTTACAAAATGCTCGGCTAAGATTTGGTGTTGGTTATTATGGCGGTCGATTATTAGGCGTAACTTGAACTGTTAATTATACGGCTCCAATAGAAACGATATATACTTATACTTTATCTAATCTCGCAGCCGACCATGAAATTGTAATAAGTCAAGTAGGAGCATTTATTCCACCAGATGAAGATCCACAAAAAACATATTATCCAATTACAGTTTCTTCAATTAATGCATTGACAAATCCAGAAAATGGAACCGTTCGTGTCCAAGAAGGAACAACAGAGACAATTACAATTTCACCTATTGACCCGCAATTAACTCTTGCTTTAGATAATGGAGTTGATATTACAAATCAATTAGTTGGTGGAGTTCCCACAAATACTTATACTATTGATACTAAAGTAAGTGGAGCTAGTTATGGGTTTAATTTAAATAGTTCAACTGGTTACTATGTATCTTCTAATAATGGAGTAAGTAAATCTGCATCTGTTGCCCGCATAAATATGAATTTTGAAAGTGACTGTTTAGTTACAATTACTTATATTAATTATGCGGAAGAAGATTATGATTATGGTATGTTTGGTAAATTAGATACAGCAGTTGCAACAGATGGTTTAACAGCTTCATCTGGTAGTTCTTCACCATCTGATTCAACTTCTAATTATCAAATTCCAAAATGTAATAATAGTACCTCAACTCAAACAGTATCTTATCAAGTCCCTATGGGCGAACATTTTATTGATGTAAAATATGGTAAAGACGATGCTTCAGATGCGGGAAATGATAGTCTTCAATGAAAAATTACGAGTATTGAAGCAACGAGTACTGGTGGAGATTATACATATACTTTAAGCAACATAAACCAAAAACATAGTCTAGTATTTATTTTTGGTGATGTCGATTATTATTTTATAACTTCAAGTGGTAATGGTTGTAAGTTATACCCAGACGGTCAAGTAGTAAAATTAGAAAATGATTCTTATATGTTAAGAATTGTCCCTAATGATTCGAACGCAACCGTTACTTTAAAAGATAATAATATAGATAGAACTTCCTTGCTTGAATATGAAAGTGCGCAAGACAAGTATGGAAATACAATTGTCAATTATATTTATAAATTAACAAATATTACTGCCGCGCATACTCTTACTATTAGTTGTTCAAGTGGAGGAGAGCAATCAAAAGTATATATAAAGATTAATGGTACTTGAACTCAATTTTCAAAAATATATAAAAAAGTTAATGGTAGTTGAGTAGAACAAGATAATTCAGATTGATTGACTTTATTTGATACTCGCACCAATTATCGAAAAATGAATTAAGTTGTTAGGAGAATGAAGACATGGCATCTAATCATGTAGCATGAGTAACAGCTGGTGGTTTAACCAATGCCACTGTTGCTCACTCTTTATATGGTGTTTGTAGCACCGGTGCGGCTACGGTAGCAAAAGTTGTTACTATGTATAAGACAGGTAAAACTGCGGGTGCTGCATGGGCGGCCGGAGATCTTATTGATGGTTTAACAATTACAATTCGATTTACAGATGCAAACACTGCAGCGAGTCCTACTTTAAATGTTAATTCAACTGGAGCAAAACCTATTTATAGCAATGGTTCTTCTACAAATGTAGAATGACCAGCTCAATCAACAATGCAGTTTACTTATGATACTGTTTTAAATGCTAGCGGTTGTTGAATTTTAAATGGTTCAGTTGGTGAACAAGGAAGTCCTGTTGAGGTTATTGAAACGGTAAGTGCGCCAACAGCATCTAAAAATGTAGTAAGTAGTGTTTCAACAGGAACAGGAGTTACTGCAGTTACTACTGCCGCACAAACAGTTGTTACAGGAGTAACAACCGCTACTCAAACGGTGGTAACAGGTGGTTCAACAACAACAGCAGTTTATGCAACCGTTTCTGATGATAATTTAACGCTTACTACAGTAACGCCTTATAGTTCATTAACAACAGCTAGTATTGGTAAAACTACTGCAGTAAGTACTGCATCAATTAATAAAGTTACTGCTGTAAATACTGGAACAGTTGTAACTGCAGTATCAACGGCTGCACAAACAATGGTTACAGGAGTAACCACAACAACCATATCGGTTATTAGCGCGGTTAATGGAGGAGGAACAAAATAATGGCAGCAAATAAACTTTCTACATTAACTGTTGGCGGTACCAAATATGGCCTACGTGGTAGTTTATACCATGTTCTTGGTACACAAACTTCAAATACTGCTTCTTGAACAGGCAAATTACCAGAAGTTAATGAATTATATACTGGTTTAACAATTGCATATTTTCTTCCTCGCACGAGTGCCTCAAATGTAACTTTAAATTTAACTTTAGGAACTGCTACAAGCGGTTCTGGTGCAGTAAATTGTTATTTTGTTGGTAGTACAAGATTAGGTACACAATATGCTGCTGGTAGTACTATTATTATGACTTATTATAAAGCAGGCGATATTAGTATTGGTGGTACAGCTACAACAGACAATCGCTGAGTAGTACATAATTATACTAATAGTAATACAACATATACCGCTGCATCTTCTGTTTCTGCAATAGCGACAGCCGCGGTAACTGGTACTTCTACTGCATACGCAAGACAAGACCATGTTCATAATATTACAGGTGCTACTATTACTTCTGCTCTTGGGTATACTCCAACAAGTGTTGATACTCAATATACAGCAGCAACTTCCGTTACAGATGTTGCAACTACTTCAGCTGTTGGTACAAGTACTGCATATGCGAGACAAGATCATAAACATAAAATTACATCTGCAACTATTACTTCTGCTCTTGGATTTACTCCATTGGCGCAAACAGATATTGAAGGTTTAAGCGGTGCAATGCATTATATTGGTACTACTACTGCCTCTATTACAGATGGTAATACAAGTAAACCTTCTGATGTTACTGGCACTGGAGCGTCTGGAGCTTTAGCAAGTGGAGACGTAGTAATTTCAGGTGAAAAAGAATTTGTTTGAAATGGTTCTAAATGACAAGAATTTGGTTCTACTGGTTCATTAAAAGCACTGGCTTTTAAAGATAATGCAACTGCATCTTATCAACCAGCTGGTACATTAACAATTACTTTGCCTACTGCGTCAAAAAATGTAGTTTCAAGCGTGTCCACTGCATCTAAAAACGTAGTTTCAAGCGTTAGTACTGGTAGCGTCAATTCTACAACTGGTACTACAACTGCAACGACTGTCGTTACTGGGGTAACAACAGCCGCACAAACCATTGCAACCGGAGGATCTACAACTACTGTTAAAACGGTTAATACTGCAGCAACTCAAGTCGTTACAGGTGTAACGACAGCTGCACAGACGGTTATAACTGGAAGTTCAGTTGCAAATGAAATATTATCATTTACAACAGCAAGTATTGGTAAAACTACCGCAGTATCTACTGCTTCATTAGTGAGCGTTACTCCATATACAACAATTAATACCGCTTCTATCAATAAGGTTACTGCTGTTAATACAGGTAGTGTAAATTCAACTACTGTTACTACTACTGCTACAACAGTTGTCACTGGCGTTACAACTGCTGCACAGACAATGGTTACAGGCGTCACTACCGCTGCACAAACAATGGTAACTGGTCAACCTTCAACAAAGACCTTCACTGGTACTACAGCTACAATTACAGTTTCATAGTAGAATATTTAAAGGGCAGATTTGCATTAGGTAAATCTGCCCTTTTTTAATTATATATAGGTTTAGTTAAAATTTATAGATATTATATCTATTTTGATTTAAAAGGAGGACGCTATATGGCGTTAATTTCAAAAATTAAAAATACCGCTGATAGCGTTGATTACAATATACGTGATGACGTACATACATGGGGTGGCCGCAATTTAGTTTGAAATTCTAACTTCATAAACGGGGATGCTACAAAATGAAATAATTGAGGTAGTCCTACTACAAGAGAAATTGTTAAAATTAATGGAAAATACTGAATGCATGTTGTAAGTGGCACAACTTCATTTCAAGGTTATTCACAAAATTCTCCAACAAGAGCAGGCTATGGCGATGTTCAGCCTGGAGATTTAGTTATGGTACAATATGTCGCTTATGGTAAAAATGGTGGAGAAACTGTTACACTTGGTATTCATTGAACTAACAGTAGTGGAACAATTATTTCTCAACCATGATCTCCTCATGTTGTTACAACTACTCCTACAAGATATATTTTTGGACCTTATGAAGTTCCAGCAAATGGCGTTGGCTTTAATGTAATGATTGGAGATTCAACAACAACCGCACAAGAATTTTGAATGACAGAAGTCAAAATTGAAAAAGGAAATAAAGCGACAGACTGATCTCCCGCATTAGAAGATATAGCACATGTTAATGGCACAACATTAGAATTATTAAGTTAGGAGTCAATATGGCAGAAATATACAAAATTGGCTCTGATGATTTAATTGATAGAGTTTCTACTTTTGGTGGAACTAATTTATTTAAATGAACTGGTTTAGATGGATATAATAAAGAATTACAATTAAATAATTATCAAAATACGGGAAGTTTTACTCAATTTACAAATAGTTTACAATTTGATCCAAGTAAAACTTTAGGAGAAAAATATACAATTAGTTTTGACATTATTTCTCCAAATGGAACAACTAATGTTTCTTTATATAATAATAATGGTTATCCTAAATATTTTTGATTTGCTCCAGTAACTCTTGGTTCTATTGGAAACACATGAACTCATTTTTCATATACAGTAACAAATACAGAATATACGGGTACTGGCACCATTAGTACAAATGAGCAACTTTGACGAAGAATTGAAATTTATTGTCCTAGTCAAATGGGATGTAAAGTTAGAAATGTAAAAGTAGAAAAAGGTAATAAACCAACAGATTGAACACCAGCTTTACAAGATTTAGTAACTTATGATTCTTCTACTAGTTCATTAGTCTTTTTCCAATAGAAAGGAGTAGTACATGGCTGATATTAAAGCAATTAAAGGTACAGACGGTACTACTTATAACTTGCGGGACGATTATAGTGTATGAGGTGGAGAAAATTTATTTTATTTAAAAAATAGTGTTGCTGGCTATTTAGCAGGCGCTAATGGTAGTATAACAGCACAAAGCACACCTAAAGAACGTACTTCTGAATATATTCCAGTTGAACCTAATACTGTTTATACATTACAAACATGATATGATACTTCTAATCCAACATCTTCTTATAATTGAGTATGTTTAGTATGATTTGATAGCACACAAACTGGTATTAGTCAAGCAGTGCGAGAACATCTTCAAGATATTAATTATAAAAAATGAGAATTAACTTCCCCTTCTAATGCAGCTTACGTTAGAATTTCTGGGCGATGGCTTGAAGAAGGTTATCGTTATACAAATATAAAATTTGAAAAAGGACATAAAGCAACTGATTGAAGTCCTTGTTATAAAGATATTTTTACATATGATTCTACTAATAGTCAGCTAGTAGTTAATTTATAGGTGGTGATTAAATGGCTGATATTACAACAGTAAAATTAGGTGGAACCACCTATAATATTAAAGACAGTACTGCTGTACATGGTTCAGTTAGTACTGCCAGTATTGGTAAAACAACCGCAGTGAGTACGGCTTCCATTGGTAAAGTTACTGCAGTAAGCACTGCGTCAAAAAATGTTGTTTCAAGTGTAAGTACTGGTAGTGTGACTGCAATAGCTACTACTACAAGTGCAACAGTTGTTACAGGTGTTACGACTGCAGCGCAAACAATGGTGACCGGGGTTACTACAGCAGCTCAGACCATGGTGACAGGCGTAACAACAGCCGCGCAGACAATAGTAACTGCTATTGATGCCAGTAAAGCAAGTGTCGCTAATGGAATCTTAACTTTTTCTGCAGGTACTACAACGACTGTTTCTAAAAATGTTGTATCAAGTGTGGCCACTGCAAGTAAAAATGTTGTATCAAGCGTATCTACCGCAAGCAAAAATGTAGTATCTAGTATTTCTACAGGTACAGTTACTTCTGTTGCATCGACAACTGCAGTTTCAGTTGTAACAGGAGTATCTACAGCTGCTCAAACAATGGTTACAGGGGTAACTACAGCGGCTCAAACTGTTGTTACTGGAGTAACTACCGCTGCGCAGACTGTCGTTACTGGAATTGCATAGAAAGGAGATTAAATGGCTGGTCAAGTAATTTCTAAAATTACCGCTGGTGGCGGTACACATTTAATTTCACAAACTTTCTATGGGACTTGTGCAACTGCAGCTGCGACTGCTGCAAAAGAAGTAATTATTAATGATCCAACAATTACTGATGCTATTACATTAGTAAATGGTATGATGATGGCAGTTAAATTTACGAACGCTAATGGTGTAGCAAATCCTAAAATAACTGTTTATAATAACAGTGGCACTGCTGCGAGTCCAACCAAAGGAAGCACAACATTAATCGCTCAAAAAGCAATTATGAGATATGGAACAACTGCACCAAGTACCAATGCTGCGTCATCATGAACCGCAGGAGCTGTTGTTTTATTCGTATACGATGGAACAAATTGAGTTGAATCTAGCAGTTGAGATAATAATACAACTTATTCTAATGCATCTCTTGGACAGGGATATGGTACATGTGCAACTGCAGCAACAACAACTGAAAAAGCTGTTACATTAAGTTCATATGCTTTAACAACAGGTGGTATTGTAGCTGTTAAATTTACATATGATGTTCCAGCAAGTGCTACAATGAATATTAACAGTAAAGGTGCTAAAAATATTTATTATCGAGGAGCCGCAATTACAGCTGGAATTATTAATGCAGGAGATATAGCAACTTTTATATACGATGGTACTCAATATCATTTAATTAGTATTGATAATGTTGCGGGGGCACCAGAGATTATTGTTAGTTCAACAGAACCGACAGCTGCAAGTGCGATGTTGTGGATTGCTCCTTAATATTAAATAAGCAAAATAAAGGGCAGATTTTTATAATTAAAATCTGCCTTTTTTTATTTATAAATAGAATTCTTTATTTGTACAAGTAAGAGAAAAAAGGAGAAATTCAATGGATGAACAAAGAATCCTTGATGAAAATGATGTTGAAATTACAATAGAAGATGTAGATTTTGAATTGGGTCATCTTGAACCTGATCAAATTTTTAAAGAACATCATGATGCTATCGAAGAACAACAACGTGAATATCATTACAGAGTTTCCCATTTTTATTTTGAGGATGGAACTGATTTAGAAATTACTGATGAAGATGACCCGCATGTTGTTAAAATTGATATTTATAAAGGTATTTTTAGCTATCAAGCTTTAGAAGGTGAAGAACCAAAGCGTGTTCGTGGTATTGATCTTTTAGAGATTGAAGATAAACCTTATGCTGAAGCAAAAGAAGCTTGGGATGAATACGAACAAATTCAACGTTATATTCTTTATACAGAAGAAGAGCTAGAAAATCGTAGACAACAAAAAGAACAAGAGCAGAAACAACAAGAGTTATTAAATACTGGTTTAGACAGAATTGTTCAACTTGAAGAAGACCTTCCTGCGACTGAGGAAGCTATTAATCAAGATATTGAAACAATCAATCAAAATTATGAATTATTAGATGAATCTTTAGCAGAAACAAATATGACCGTTGAGGATTTAGTCTTAACTATGGCTGACATCCTTGGTGGTGAAGAAGAATATCCAGAAGAAGATACAGAACCTATGCAATAAAGAATAGGAGAATAGAAAGTGAGTGATTCTATGGTTTCAACTGCGGCTTATCGTATTATTAAAAAAGCAGTAATTCTTCGTATTAAACATGGTGAAGAAGTTATTGCTGTTATCAATGATTATCCAAAACTTTCTGATAAGCAGAAAGCACAAATGCTTACAGAATTAGCCGATGAAGGTTATATTGCAGGAGAAGAATAATTAATCTCCAATAGGAAAAGGAAACAAGCATGAAAATTAACAAAGGAGACATAATTCTTCTTTGTATATTATTTGCTACTTTGTGTTTTTTTGCTATAAATGAATTTAATATTCTTGCGGGGCTTAGCCAGTATGATAGTTCATTTACAGCTTTATTTGGAGTAATATTTGGCGGCGAGTTATTATCCTTTGCTATTTATAGAATTGGAATGGCTAAATATGAAAGTCAACAAGCCATTGGTTTAGCTAAATATGACCCATCAAAAAATGCTGACGCAATTAAGCAAATAGAACAAGACATAGAAGATATTGAAAAAGAACAGGCACAGAAAGGTAAACACTCTAATGAGCAAGTTGACCAGTCGTAAATTTTGAATTTCTGTTGCGGCTTTTCTAGCTTCTGTTGCTACTAGCATTGCTGGTTTAAGTATTGATGAACCGATGATTGCCACCGCAGGTATTATTTGCGGCGTGCTGTCTGCTGCTATTTACGCAGCAACTGAAGCGTATGTAGATGGTGCTAGTGTTTCAGCTAACACTACAACTACTGCAAAAACTATTACTGCTTCAAGTAATGCTACTAGCATTGTTCAAGAAGCGCTCCGCACAGAAAATACAAATTAATAACAATATGAAAGGCCCCGTCTGGGGCCTTTTCGTTATATAAGGAGGCAAATATGGGTTTAGCAAACGTAGCAGCGCAAATTCATGCCAATATGTGCGAAGATTCTAGATTTGGATATTCTTGAAGTCCACGTTGAGGAACAGATGGCTACGGTTATGTTACTTGAAATATTGAAGGTCGTAATTATAGTATAAAAATTGGTGATTATGATTGCAGTTCATCAACTATTACTGCTTGACAAAAAGCATTAGAAGGAACAGATTATGAAGGTGCTTTAGACGGAGCTACTTATACTGGTAATATGAGAAGCGTCTTTGTTAATTCAGGTTTATTTGATGTTTGAAATACTTATTCAACTGAAGCAAGTCGAGGCGATTTATATCTTAATGATAATAGTCATGTAGCGATGTGCCAAGACGGTGGCTATGATGGCGTATATGGTTGAGATTGTTTGTCTGAATTTTGCATTAATGAGTTTGGTGAAGTATACGGTGGCTCCACTGGCGATCAAACTGGAGGAGAATCTCGTATAGCTGGTTATTATGACTATCCATGAAATTGCACTTTACATTATAATGGTAAAGCTGATGGTTCTAGTAAACCAAGTCCGGCTCCGACTCCTTCAGCTCCTGTAGAAGGTGAACCAGAATATGCAATTTGAACAGCTGAAACTGGTTGATTAGATACGATGAAAGGCTTGGTTGATACCGGTGGTGGCAGCGACGATTATGCTGGTGTGTTCGGAATTGGTAGTCGTTATATTGGCATTAACGGAGTAGGTAAATATAGAGTTTGTACAAAAGATAATGGATGATTACCGTATGTAGATCATTTTGATAAAAACGATGAAGAACATGGAATGGCTGGAGATGGCTCTAGCATAGTAGCTTTAGAAATTCCAAATTCAAATATAAAATATCAAGTCCATACTGTTAATGGTAAATGATATGATTGAATGACTGGAAACACTGACACAGGAGGATCTGATGATTTTTATGCGGGAGATCGTTACAATCCTATAGATGCAGTCAGAATTAAAAAAGCTTAAACGAAAAAAGGGGGTACTCTTTATGAGTACCCCTCTTTTTTATTTATTTAACATAACAGCAATCACTGTTATAAAAATAATTGTCCCCATAGCTAAAATTCACATTAAAAAGCGCTCCTGTTTTTATTATACTCTATAATACCTGCCAACCCAATACAAATAGCATCACTTTCATCTTCAGTAGCGCGAACGCCGCACACTTCTGATACTAGTTGTTGTGCGGCATTTTTTTGTTCTGCACGACTTTTTCCAAAATTCATTTTATATTTATCTTTTAATAAACTCCGTCAATGGCTAGGACTTAAAACAGAATATTTTATATTCTCTTTCCAATAGCACCATAAAAGAATGGCGGCTTGTGTATAGGCGAGTTTTTTAAAAGTTTCAACATTTTGTTGTCGTTGTATGTCTTCAAAAAATAAATAATCAAATGAATATTGTTCAATTAAATTATCTAATTCTTCTCAAATACTACCCAATCTCTTCTCTATTGGATCGGTTGCTTTAGTTTTAAAAGTGCCATATTGTAATAATTTAGTATCTTCAAATAAGGCTCAACCACTAGTATTTAATGCTTGATCTAATGCTAGATATTTCATGTATAGTCGTCCTCTAAAGAATCTTTATTAGTTCGTTTAGCATTGATTGTATATGTTGGAATATAATGACTCATATCAACTTTTAACGGTTCTTCGTTTCAATAATCTGCAGTAGAAATAGTGTAAGTTGTAGGAGTGTCATCTATTACTTGCGTAGTAGTTCTATCTCTATAACGCTTTAAGTTACTGAACATTTTATGATAACATTCAGGGCATAATAACCAATATGGATCACTATCTGAATAACCGCTATTATAACATTTTGAAACTGAATAACTTAAAAGAGAAGACTCTGTTAACTTAACTCAATTGGGTGGGTTTCATGGAGCTGAAGCTCCGCATTTTGAACATTTTCTACTCATATTAATCACCTGTCGAGCCAAAACCTCCGCGAGCATTGTTTCCTAAGCTTTCAACTTCTACAAAATCAATACTCGGTTGTTTCTTTTGGATTCTAAATTGACAAAGCCTCGCACCTTTTGGAATCCAAACTTCTCGCATTGCAAGAACGGGCATCATCCAAATATCGTCATCGCCATTATATGAATTATCAATTACGCCAATACTATTAGTTTGTAAAAGGCCATATTTCTTATAGGTTGAACTTCTTGGTGCCACAATTGCTTCATATCCGCGTGGTAATTCCATAGACACACCTAAAGAAATATATTCACGCTGCCCCGCGAGTAAGTGATAAGGCTCTGCTACATAAAGATCAATTCAATCTCCAACTTCAATTTTCTTTAACTTATTTACAGGATTATGATATTTAATTTTAATTTCTAAATTAGGGCGTTGTGCGGCTTCTTCTAAAATATCTATTAAACTAGATTGAGTCATATCTATCAACACTTTCCGTATTATCAGTTATGTATACTTGATATGTTCCTCCATTTGCTGTTGGCATAGATGGAAGGGAATGTCCTCATGTAACAGTATGCGGACGATATACTCAATCCGCATAAGATGTTTGTGTATAAGGTGGAATTATACTATGTCACATATAAGGATAATAATTAGGTATTCAAGGGTAGTGGTGATAAATATGAATTTCTTGAATTTGATCTTTCATTAGAAAGGCACGCTTTCCATCATATTATACTGAATATCTTCTAATGCTACTGCGGGTTCTTTTGGATCATTAAAAGCTAATGTGTATTTGCAAATATACCATTCTTCAATAATTTCACCTTTAGATTTTTTTTCTTTTTTTGTTTCATTCCAAGAAGTTAAAACAGCACCGATTTTTTCAGCTTCTTCTTGCATATATTTATGAAGAGTATCCGCAGCTTCTTCATTTTCAACACGAACTTCAATAGTAGACTTAATTAAATATTTTAACATTTTGTAATCTCCTTGATTTAATTAAAGAATGAAATAATTAATTATTTATTTTGAATAAATTATTATTAAGAAAAACTATTTTATTCTTTTTGATCTTCTTCAACTACAATTGTAATTTGAATATCTTCAACAATAAGTTCTGCTAATTTGTTTGCAACTCCTTCGAGATAAGAAGTAGGCCCTAACAGAATAATTTCATCAATTCCTGGATAAGTACTTATTATTCTTTTACAATTAAGTAAAAAATCTTCATATAACATTTGTTTTTGAAAAATGGGTTTTTCACTATCATTTTCAAATAATGTTATAGTAAAAGGAGCTATTGGAGTAGCTAAAATAACAATTTTCATTATAATAAACTCCTTAAATATTCTATATTTAATTTATCATAATCCCAAAAAGGAATTCTTAATAAAGTAATATTATGTTCTTTACAATATTCTGTTTTACGACGGTCACGTTCTGCAGTTTCTTGTAATTTAAATTCGCTTTGCCAATCATTATTTTGAGTTCTAAAATGTTGAGCACCATCGCACTCAATAATAATATTATATTTTGGTAAATAAAAATCAAAAGTTAAATCTGTGTCGGCAAATTTTTGCTGAGCAACATAATCGACACCAGCTTCTTCAAATAAATCTGCTGCACAAACTTCTCCACGCAAATAACTACAAGCTTTTGAGCAAGTCTGTGATTCAATTTCTTGTTTTGTTAAAGCAATTTGATTACCACAGGCACATTCACATAAATAAGTATGTTCATCAACTTGTTCTATAATATATAACTTATCTTTATAAGTTTCAGCTTCTAAATTATCCATCTGCACCAGCCTCGATTACAAAACTAGTTGCATCAAACAACATAAAGCACCAAACTTGCGGGGTTCATTTATAAGTAGAAGTTTTTTCTAATTCATCAATAGCTTCTGTGCGACGTTCTCGTACTCAAATTTCGTATCGTTCATCTTTACTTACATATCTAATATCTAAAACTTCTCCCCGATTTTCTATAGTTTCTTTTATTTCCTGAACTGCCGCTGCATAATTATAATTATGGATATTTATAATAGTGTAATCATGTCTTTCATTGCATAAAAGCATAGCATATTTTAAATCTGGCAAAAATGAAAATCATGCTCCTACATTAGCAAGTTCAGTATCTACTTCTTGATCTGTCAAAGGTGAAACATTCTGACGGTACATTTGTTGATTATATTCATAATTTGTACCCATTACAACATTTTTTGTCATATTAAATTCCTTTAAATAGACTATTATTACTATTAATATTATATCTAAAAAAATCTTAAAAGTCAAAAAAGGGTAGCTGTAGCTACCCTTTTTAATTATTTATAAAACAAATAGTGTCTTTTTTTGATTTTTTAAAGTTTGTTGAACATCTATTACTTCTTGATTGCGAGAACCTCGTCATAATAAACTTAAATCTTTTTGTTCTTCTATAAAAGGCCCTACCACAATATAGTCAATCTGTTTTAATAAGCCATACAAATATACTCCAGCATTGATTTTAGGCCATTCTGCTTTGGCTTCAACCAATTTTTGCATCAATTGTTCTCACGTATAACCAGTTCATAATCATATATCTATGTCAGAACGTTTACGCTTAATTAAATCTACTAATAAGAATAAATCTAATATATTATCTTCATATAAAGGCTCTCCGCCAACTAAACTAAAGCGTTTTATATAAGGTGATTCAAGACATTTTAATATCTCTAGTTCATTATCAAATGTTCACTCTTTCCCACCATTAAAATCTCATGTTTCTGGATTAAAACAACCTTTACAGCGGACGGGGCATCCTTGAACATATAAAGATACCCCCACACCATTACCATTTACTATTTCGCACTTATCAATTTGTGCATACCGCATTATTGTTTCCAATCTGAAAGTTTATTTACATGCTTGTATCGCATATTTGTTTCTTGAACTTTACCACGATTAAAAGCAGAATTATAATCACCTGTTAAATATCCTGTAACTCTGCGGAGACGCTGTATCTTAGAACTGCCGCATACAGGACAATTTTCATTCATTTCATCGGTATATCCGCACTCTAAACAAGTATCATTACTTAAATTAAGTGCGAAATATGGAATATCTTTGTCCATCGCATAATTGACAAATGTTTCAAGAGCATCGATATTATGAATTGCCGCAGAATCTAATTCAATATAAGTAATACATCCCGCGCTACTATATCCAGTTAACTGTGATTCAATGTCAATTTTTTCAAAAGGATTAATTTCTTTCCATACAGGAACATGAATACTATTAGTGAAAAATTCTTTATCGCTAATATTTTCCATAATTCCATACTTCTCTTGGAATTTTTTCATCGCAGTAAAGCAAAGATTTTCTGCAGGGGTATAATAAACACCAAAATTGAGTTTATATTCTTGTTTAAATTGTGCACAACGATCTTTAAACAATTGTTCAATTCTCTTGGCAAGTTCCATTCCAGCTGGTTCTGTGTGATCGCACCCTATAAGAATTTGTAAGGTTTCCGCAAGACCTAATTGACCAATAACAATGGTGCCATGCTTAAGAGCAGACCGTATACCCTCTTCTGGGACATATCCGGCCATTGTGCGGTTTTCATACATAAATGAAGCAGATTGCGGAGATTGCGAACAAATATATTCAAATCGTTCAATTAACATATCTTTAGCTTCATAAATTTTTTGGTCGAGAAGTTTCATAAACTTTTCTACATCTCGATCAGCTTCCATCGCCAAAGTTGGCATAATAATTGTTACAGGACAAATATTACCACGACCATCTTTTAATTGTCCTAAACCATTAATATCATAACCGTTAGCTGTGCGACACCCCATCGTACTAAAGTAGGTGCGGGGATCGTTAATATCATAACCTGCATTACCTGATCAATCAACATTTGCATAATTTGGATATAACCTTTGAGCAGTTGAACGAAGAGCTAATCTGTATAAATCATAATTAGGATCGCCGGGCTTGCGATTTACGCCTTTCATGCACTGGAAAATGCCACACGGGAAAATACTTGTTTTACGTAATTTGCCAAGACCTTCAATTGATACTTCTAACAAGGCTTTGGTAATCATGCGGCCTTCGGGTAAAGTGCAAGTACCATAATTAATAGAAGTAAAAGGAAGTTGATTACCACTACGGCTTTGTAAAGTGTTGAGGTTATGATACATTCCCTCTACCGCTTGGTGAACTTCTCTTTCAGTCATATCTATTGCATAATTATAAGCATAAGGATAATTTTGATATTCTCCATCTTCTATACTCATATTATCATTAAAATCTTCTGTGATAGAACCTCAATCTTCTATATCATGACAATAATAAATTCCATCTTTAAAATGCTTATAAAATGATTTCCGCACATATGGAACCATTGTCCAATCTAAATGACTTGCGGAAACTCCACCAAACTGTTGTAAACTTTGAAGTTGAAAAATAACTGCCACTAACTGCATAGCAGTATTTACGCTATTGGCCGGCCGCACATCTGTTTGACGAGTATTAAAACCATTAGCAAGTAGATCATCAAAAGGAATAGTTAAACAATTGTGCATACCAACTGCATAAGCATCTAAATCATGAATATAAATTTCGTTATTTAAATGATTGTCTCTTGATTTTTTACACATACAATGGTCAAGAGCATATTGTTTCATAAAAACACTATCAGCTTCACCTTTGCGGCCGCCAAAAGAATGCTCATCTATATTTGCATTTTGATTTACAACATTTGAAGCCAAAAGTTTTTCTTCGATAGCTTTTTCAAGTCTTTTTTTTCTATTTAATTCGTGAAGATAACGATAACGAATATAGGCTTTAGCTTCATCTATATATCCAAAGTTAATCAATTGATCTTCGACAATATCTTGAATTTCTTCAATACTAATAGCAGAATAATCTCTATCAAAAATTTCTTCTTCGATACTCATTAATAAAGAAGAATCATCAAATTCTTTTTTACATTCTGCAAAAGCCCCTCCAAGAGCTATAGAAATTTTTTCTATATCATAAGGAACTTCAGTGTTATCACGTTTAATTACGATCATGCGGCCTCCATACAATATTTTGTATTTAAAATTTTTGAAATACAAGAGATTTTTTAATATATCAAAATATATGAATTTTATGATATATAGATTATACAAAATTGCCCAGCCGCAATTCACCAGTGTCCTTATCTTGTATTAAAATACGCCAATAAATCATTGTTGTTTTGATAATATTAGATTGCCGTCATACTCCATTAATCTGTTTTAAACGAATTCAACGACCATTAGATAAATTAACTCTTTTTTCTAATTTTCTAAAATCAAAATAATCAGTAATAGCTCTCCTAATAAATTCCATCTCTCAATGTCCAACTCTTTCATAGGATCGCCGCATCCTAAGCCAGAATTTTTCTTCAAGATATACTGGAATAATCGTATATTTATATTTATTATATTGTAAACTTCTTAATCCTTCTGGATTAAAAACTCCAATATTAATATATCCTGATTTAATAGATTCAAAAGGTACACCATATTGCCAGCTTCTAAAATGAGTAAACTCAACTAACTTTTTAGTTTCAATTAATCTATTAAATTGCTCATCTGTTACAAAATAATAATCTATACCATTTTTTTCATTTTCTCTTGGAGGACGAGTAGTAACACTTACTACATTATTTGTATAAAACCCAAGAGAAGAAAAATAATTAGTTAAAAATTTAGCCAAAGTATCTTTTCCTGTAGCAGATTTCCCACAAATAGCAATGATAATTGGCTTTTCAATTAGTTCTTTATGCATAATAATCCCAATGTTCTGGATGAATTTTTGCATCTTTTTGAATGGGTCTTACTTGTGCACGGATTCATTCTGGCGGACGGGGCGTACAATCTTTACAATGCCTAACAATTTCAAAATGAGTGGTGCCACCACAGCACTCGCAATCTATGGAATAATGATAGTATTTTCTTTGTACTTGTTTATATTGATGGCATGAATCACAATATCCCATTTCTATTTCACTACTCATCTTCTTCTCCCCATCGTTTATTTGTTATTTCAATTGAACCATTATCATTAACTTGTATGATTTTATACAATTGATGACTTTTTGTCTTACTATATTTTTTAGCAAAAAACATATCAGAACGTTTAAAACCATTCACCATAATTTTAGTTCCTTTAACAAACCATCCTTGTTCTCGGACCTTTTTTGTTCCATCTGGTTGTGGCTCACTAATTCTACGGTTAAACATTGCAAAATAATCACGATTAAATTTAACTGTTACAACTCCGCTATCAACAGTTAATATACTCACCTGTGAACGAACATCATCTTTTGCAATAACAGTGCCAACGATTCTTGTAGTATAAAAGATTGGAATATCAACTCCATTTCTTTTAAAACTATATTCTACCATTGGATTCTGCGGCAAATCGTTATATACACTAATACCGTAAATCTTTTTATCTACTTTCTTCAATGGATGTTCATGAAAATAAAAACCTAAACTATCCATTTCCCAATCTGAATAGCTACCTGCCGCATATTTTTCCCACATCTCTTGGAATAATGTGCTATTTAATGCTTCAAGCAATTCTTCTTGATGTTCTTTAAAATAATTTTTTGCTTTTACCATACCTTTTGTATATAATTTTTTCCAAGTTTCTTGTTTGATGCATAAATATCCATCATAAATTTGAATCAAATCTACATCAAAAAACTGTTCATAAAAATCATAAAAATTATCGGGCAAAGTATAAAACTCTTCTAATTTACAAAACTTTCTTAATGCTTGATTAAATACAAATAATCTACGTTCAAAATTTAAACACTCTGGAATTAAATTTCTTTCATTTAATCCATTGAAATTCTGTAAAGTGATTCTCTTTTTTGGTTCACAAACTAACCAAATATATTGTTTCATAATTTCTTTTCGAGAAGCAAATTGATCAAATGCTCCACTCTTAATTAAAGAAATCATTTGTGTTTTATTGCATTTAACTTTTTGCATAAAATCTTCTAAACCCGTATATGGACGATTGTTTTCAATTTCTTGAATAATCTCCCCACCAATACCATTTAAAGCCTTGAATCCATATAGAATACTATCACTTCCAATATCTGGTTCAAACATATAATGTGATTTATTAATATCAATCAATGATACATCAATACCACGATAAATGATATTGCCTACGGCCTTTGCAATCTTTCCATAGTTTGTACTTGCATCTTCTTCTAATCCTGCGTCTACTCGTAAACAAGCTGTGTTCCAATAGACAGGATTAAAATATGTTGCAAGATAAATTGTTTGCAAACCAACAAACGAATATGCTAAACTATGAATTAAACTAAATGAATAACCCATTTGCGGTTTAATGGCAGTTTCCCATATATATTCACCAAGGTTGCGGGAGCTCGCTTTTTCTAAAACTTTTTGATGGAGTTCATCAATACGATTCATTTGTTTCTTCGCACAGATCTTACGAGCATCGTTCGCTTCTTTCAATGTAAATCCGCATGTTTGCGGATCCATTAAAATCATCATCATATCTTCTTGTTGACCAGGTGTTGCATATGTTGAAAGATAATATTTCTCTAATACATTGATTTGATCTTGTGTGATATGCCATTGCCGCAATTCATCATACCAACGTCCCATATTATCCATCATACGTTTATATCGTTTAGTGGGAGTTTCTCCACCTTTTTCAGTTGCCATCAAACGCATGATACTATTACAGTTTGCCATTTCTCTTGGAGTTTTTGGTTTTAATGTTTTAACTGTTTGTCCTCCAACTTGACTATCAAACTGGAACAGCTTTAAAACTTTTCCTTCAGACAAAGCTGTCCACATTTTATCATCATTAATCGGCAAAACATCCGGATGGATATATTTGTCATATAATTGACGAAGATTATATTCTTCTTCTACTTCTTCATGTTCTTGAAGCATTTTTAAACATTGAACGATTACATCTTGAATTTCTGTTACGAGGAAATCATATTTTGTGTCTCCGCAATATTCTGCATCATGTAGAGAGTATTGAGTCGTAATTGCTCCAGAAGTTGCTTTCATAAAACATGCTGACTCATATGGATCCTCATCATAAAATACAACACCCGATGCATGAATACCACGATGATTAATTAATCCTTCAATTTTTTCAATAATTTCTAATAAGCCTGGATATTTATTAACTTCATTTAAGAATTTTTTAACAGGTTTCCTACCTTTTTCTTCATCTCCATGAACTAAATCGTGAATTGACCAAACAAAACCTCGTTCAGATGGAGCTAAACTTGTCATATATTGAGCAATATCATTATCAATACCATTTGGATATAACTCACTTCTATAACCTCTACAAGCAGTTGCGATTGCGGAACGAGTTGTCTCTGTACCATATGTACAAACTTGTACGCATCCTAGCTCTCCACGTTCTTTCCTGATGTCTGTAAAAATTTCTTCTCGTTTTGAAGGACAAATGTCAATATCAATATCTGGTAACTCTACACGGTCTTTATTCATATATCGCCAGAACGGAAGTTCCCATTTAATTGGATCAAGTTGTGTTACACCTAATAACCAATGATTTAAACCTGCGCATGCAGACCCACGTCCCGCACCGACTGTTGAACCTAATTCCCAAAAACGATTAATATAATGTTGAAGAAATACCGGATATGCAAATACGCATGTTCCTAATTCATCACTAATATGTTTTTTAATTTCTGCTTCTTCTTCAAGACGAGACAAATATGTATCATTACATAAGCCTTTTGCCTGAAGAGATTCAACGCAATAATTAACCCAATATCGTTCTTGAACGTCATCAGAATATATTAATTTATTTAATGTTGGATATTTATCAGGTTCACCCAACATATTTCCTTTAGGATAATTCCGCACTTCTACTTGCGGAACTACCTGTTTTCTCGCAAGACTATATTCTTCAATTTTATTATAAATTTCAAGAGTATTCTTTTCTAATTCATTATAGTCTAAATTACAACCTTTGAGGTTTTCAATAACTTCTTCGGTTGTTTGAAGATATGCATAAGCATAAAATTCATCAACTTCGCGATCGCCCTGTTTAGAATTAAGATATGCTTTATGTACCCATCTATCTTCTTTTTTAAGATAGTGCGCATCTGTTGTTACAATAATTTTTACATTAAAATAATCAGCAATCGCTCTCATTCTATTATTTACAATTAACTGTTCTTTACTTTGTGCTGGTTGTACTTCCATATAATAATCATCATTAAATTGTTCTTTGCACCAAGTTACAAAATTAACAATTCGATTATAAAATTCAGTTTTACCTTGCACATTATTAATTTGTTCTGCTTTGTGCATTTCAAGAATACAAAAATCTAATTCTGAACCAAGACAAGCAGACGACGCAATAATATGACCTTTTCCATATTTATTAACAATGTATTCAATATCTGCCTTTAAAGTTGGAACTCTTTCCATCCCTCGATCAAAATAACTATTTTGCCAAGCTATTGATGATAATTCTCTTAAAGCCTTATACCCAATAAAATCTTTTGCAATTAAAATAAAATGCCAATATTTTTGACTACTAATTCTTTCATCTACCAAATAAATTTCATTTCCAAGACCAATTTTAAAATTTGGATTTTTCTCTTTTGCATAAGATCTTAATTGATCAAATTGTATATGAGCACCTAATGCTTCGTGGTCAGTACAACAAATACCAGATAGACCGATTTCTAACGCTCTATTTATTAAATCTTTTGGTTGATTAATACAATCTAATAAACGAATATTACTGTAACAAGTATGCGCATGACATTCAAACCTACTCAATTAGCAAACCTCTTTCAAATAATATTTTCTATCAATATATATATTATACCATAAAAGAAAAAACCTGTCCAATGACAGGTTTTATCTATTTAAAAAATTCATTCTTCTCTTAGTTCATAATCTTCTATAATTAATTGAGGAGTTACTTTCCCCATCCATTCATTTTTAGCTGCTTTACAAATAACAGTTAAAACAGCATTTTGTTTATTAAAATTATTTAATTCTTCTTGTGAAGATTTAAATTTCATAATATCAATTCCACAATCTAAATGAATTTTAATAGTTGGATGTTTATCCATTGATAAACCTTGAATATTACATTTCTTTAAATCAATATCTCTAATACAAATGAAAGGTTCTGGGATATTTTGACCTCAATATTCTTTAGCATTAGCAATATCTAAAATAGTTTGAGGATCAACTTCATTCCTCGTCCATATAAAATCGACTCAATAAACAGGTTCTTTCGGAATATTTGCATATAACTCATTTGTTTTATCTATAAAAGCATCAAGTTTTGATTTTGCGATACTACATCCAAAAGCACCTTCATGTCCTTGTGCATACTCTACTAATCCAGTATCTAAGCATAACTGCCGCATTTCTTGATTTTCTGACATAGAGTAATTACGAGCACTACCTCTAAAGAAAACTTCATCATCTTCAATAGTTTTACTTTTAATTAAAACCAGTGTTGGATGTTGGTATTTTGCTTGAATTTTATTTGCTACAAGACCCGCGAGATTCTTTTCTACTTCTCCTGGTTCGCATGTAAGAACGATAATTGCATTATCTTGAAGATTATTGTCTCGTATACGAGATTCCAAGAGCGCCATAGATTGATCTTGAAGCTTAGTTTGGCGGGCTTTGACGTTCGTCGCAATTCTAACCGCTTCTTCGACTCTTGGAACGAGTTCTCCTTTATGTCCACGTTTCCCACTCTCAATTTTTTCAAAAGCGTACATTTGTAAAAATGATTTGAAAATTAAATCTTTTTCCTCCATTGTGCCAGAACGCACAATAGCATTAATAAAAGGTGTAACATAGAAAGCAATAGACATATAGTTTATGCCACCCATTTTATCTATACTAAATTTATTCTTCTCGCACATATAATAAAAGAAAGGATTTTTTATATTATTTAATCCAAGAGAAACAATAGCTTTAGTTTCTATTGAACGATAATCCATCATATCACTTAAACAACCAAGCGCCGCAAGATCAATAAAATCATTGGCATAATCTGTTTCAAAAATTTTATCTCAAGCTCTACAGATTTGTCATACAACACCTGCGGCAGACATATCTTTATTAGGATAGTCACATATTTGATTATTAATAATTACTAAATTATCTTCATCTTCTAAATAATTATCTGCTTCATGATGATCCATACAAACAATTGAACATCCTCGATCAAGTAATTCCCGCATTTGTTCAATATCATTAGTAGAACTATCTGGAAGAATTACCAAACAATTATCGGGGATTTGATTTATCGTATCTTCTAAACCATGCTGTTTGCCTGTATGAAGGATATAATGAAAATTATCGATTCTTTCAGGATACCATTTATATAAATAATTAATTATAATTGCGGCCGAAGTAAAACCATCGGCATCACAGTCAACTAAAACATAAAAATCTCTTGCGTCAAAAAGAGATAAATTCATTAATTTGATAGCATGCTTTACTTTCTCTTCTCCAAATAATCAAGGAGAATTAATTTGCGGCCACCCCGCGACCATTCATTCTTTTAGTTGACTTTCAAGGATGCCTCTATTAATTAATATTTGGTCTATTGGAGAATGGGTAATTTCATTAAATTGTTTATATATCAAGATCGACAACACCTGCCTCTATTGCTGCATTAAAAGCTCTTACTGCAAAATCTAAATCATCTAATCGTGGAGTATATAAAGGACACATTCAGGCTTTTATTCTATTGCCAATTAAAAAAGTTTTTTGTTTAGCTTGGCAATAATATAAAATGTATCTATCTCTAGACAAGTACTGACAATATAAACAATTGGGGTGTTTAGTCCTATATTGTATAACTTTTTCTTCGTTAATCTTCATTATATTACAATCCTATTCCGCCAAAGATATAAAAAAGCATTTTTTCCACAATCAAGTGGGCTATCTTTATATCCTAGCGTATTATTTTCTTTATCAAATAAAAACGATATATTTACATATGAATTATATTTATCATATATTTTTTGTAATTTATTTATTGTTTTATTATAATCTTCTGTTCCTATTTCATTAAAATCTTTATCAAACCCTATAACTAATTCATGAACGTTTAAATCTAAAAGAAGGTTAAATTGATATTTAGATAAAGAACTGCCGCATACTGCAACACATATATCGGATTTTGTACCAAAATAACTTAAGTATTGAAGAACAGATTTTTCTGATTCGACAACAATAGCAGTACGAAGATTTGATATATTTTCTTTTGCTTGATATAATCCATATAAATTAAAAGCAAGAGGGTGATTACATAATTGATTTTGAAATCTGGCTGGTCGATATTTGCCATAAACTTCATCTTCTTGAACGAGAGTTCTTTGACGAATACCAATTAATCGACCATTTTGATCTACATGAGGAATAATAATACTACCATTAACCGGATTATATTTTATTCCCATATAATCACATATCTCTTTTGAAATACCCTCTTTTTCTCAATTTACTACTTTTGGAGTTGGATAATATTTTATATAATCAATTAATTCAGGCAATTCAACTCTATCATTTTTTATTTCAATACCAGTTAATTTATGATATTGTTTAAAAATTTTTCAATCTTCTGAATATGATTCTTCATCTACTTCATCAATTTTATGCTGTAAATTAAAAAAGTTTACAATGAAATAAATTGCAGTATTTAAATCAACATCTTGAACTTTATGTATTAATTCAAATACATCAAAGCTGCCGCAAGATCCAGTATAACATTTAAATAAAGCGGTGTTTTCATAATAATATAATTTATGTGTGTCTCCATTATGACAAATGGTGCGAGCTACAATATAACTACCGTATAGTTGAGGCTCTGCATCTAAATATTCTAATAAATTATATATATCTTCTAATTCAAGAACTTCTTTAACAGATTCTTTACTGTAGCTCAATTTCACCACCTTAATCTAGATTTATTTCAATTTTTCCTCTATCAATGTGTATTGGATAATAATTATATGCAGTACAAAATAGTCCATTAAAACGGCAAGTTGATTTATCTGCATTCATTCAAAGATAACATTTGTTATATGATCCTCTACGATTTTTATAAATAGAGAGTTTTACATTCGGCATCATATAACCATTTTGTGTAACTAATTCTTCTAATGCTTCTTTATCCTCATCTGTTACGTCTAATAGAATCATTCCAACGTCTGCTTTATCTGCAATTGCTTTTGCTCCACGCAATAAATTTTGATCTGGAATGTCAGCTGTTTTTCAATCTTGATTTAATTGTGTACTGGTTAAAATAAAAATTCCAAATTGCGTACACAAATCTTTTAATTTTACACTAAGTAAAAACAATAAATTATCTTCTCTTAGCCTAATTCCTCCGGATCTACGGGAAATTTCTTCTAGCATTTTCATAGAAGTATGAACATAGTCATAAAAAACAAATTGTACGCCATTTTGTCTTAAATGCCGTTTAATACAATTTTCTATGTCTCTAAGTGTAAAATCTGGAATATATTCAATATATAAAGGAGATTCTTGAAGAATTTTTGCTGCTTGTAAAACTCTCTCTTTTTCATTTCCAAAATTATATTGACCAGTTAAGATATGTTCTTCATCTACTCCAGAAAGAAAAGCGAGTGCTATTGTTTGAATTTCATCAAGCTCTTGCTCTGTTGCTATATATAATGAAGGAAAACTTAAACCATTATCTACCCATTCTTGTTTTTTTGTATCAAAAATTTTAGAACAGGCACAATTACATGCATCTGCTACCATTGTACGAGTTTTACCAACGCCGCTTGCGGCAGACCTAATATATAGTCTTCCATAACGCATACCGCGAGTAATTTCATTGATTAATTCCCCATACATTGGAGGTCCGGCATCTGGTTCTTTTTGTAACTCTTCAATTAATTCAAAAATATTTTCACCAATAGCATAAGAATTATCTAAGCTATTATCAATATATTCTCTACGAATATTATTAATTTTTTCTTCTATCTTCGTAGCAATTTCATCTAAAGTTAAACTATCAAGCTGTCTTTCTTGCGCTTCTTTTCTTTTTGCATCAAATATTTCATCTGGATCATATATCCATTTAATATTTAATCCAAATTTATCATATTGACGAAGTAAAGTAAACTTTTTTAGTCTAGAATAATAATATTCAAAATTAGCAATATCTGCAAATTCTTCTTGTTCTTTTAACCAATTTGCCCCATTGCTATCCTTATAAACACTATAACTTTTAGGTTTATCTTTTAAATAATCTTCAATAATCTTGTTAGAGAAAAAAGTTGTTCCCATCTGATGAAGATTATATAATGTTCCAAACATAATTTTATGAAATTCAGTTGTGAAATCTTCTTCTGAAAAAAAATATTTACCTTCATCATCTAATAAAGAAGGTTGCTTATAAATACAGCCAATTACTTGAAGCGCAGAAGATGTGTCTGTATACTTGCTACCAGCCAACTACGCTCCTTTCGCTAATCCAAATCAAATAATTTTACTCCAATAGGACGTCTAATAGGTTTAGGATGAATTTTAATTATATGGGTATCTCCAATATAATTATTTATATCAATAGTGTCCCTCATATTTTTATATCGTCTTTGTTTATCATAATAATTCATGGCTTCGCCATAAACATATGAAACAATACCTATGCCGCCATTTGCTTGTTCTGCGGAACTCCCTTTGATATCATATCAATATTCAATGGTTTGTAAAATCCCTACTTCTGTTTTACCTTCTTTTAATAAGTTTTTTATTTGTTTATCAATTTTTGCTTTATTATATGTTGCCCCTAAAATTTTATGCATTTTACTATGAATCTGTAAGACAATTCCTTTTTTTATTTCTTCTTTTTCTGCACATTCTTTATGAGCGTATCTATTACCTCTAGGTTTTACTCATTCACATTCACTACGATAAAATTCTTGTCCACAATATAAACATTTAACAGCTACCTCTTTTGCCATTACATCCCTCTTTAAAAGTATCTATTTAACATTTATATTATACCATTTTTCTAAATAAAACTCAAAGGCGCCGCACATAGCGACGCCTTA
>JAEEGI010001166.1_pt1 | contig 66305 bp, 47 predicted proteins | sample 8958751 | NCBI WGS metagenome assembly JAEEGI01 (sample SAMN16246545, study PRJNA631951) | gut metagenome | biome: gut microbiome; feature: rumen; material: KS-attached | host: Bos | place: Iran: Karaj | collected 2018-10
TGTGCATTGACGAATTCCAACAAATTGGCGAGTTTCCGGACTCGCTGAAGGTCCAAAAGAAAATGCGCGGCATCTGGCAGTTGCAAAACAACGCCTCGTATTGCCTGTTTGGGAGCAAGAAGCATCTGCTCACCAACCTCTTCCAAAGCAAGAGGATGCCTTTTTACCAATTTGGCGACATCATGTTTCTCCAGCCCATCCCCACAGAAGACTGGATTCCTTTCATCCGCCAGAAGTTTGAGGAAAAGAAAATGAGCATTTCCGATGCCCTCATTGAAAAGATCTGCTCGACGGTACAAAACCAATCGTCATACGTGCAGCAATTAGCATGGAATGTCATGCTCAACACCACAAAAAAGGCGGACGAGGCCACTTTGGAAACGGCCATTGAAGACCTGCTCAACCAAAACTCACTGCTGTTTTTGCAGCAAATCGAGAACCTGACTGCCTACCAGATGAACTTCCTGAAGGCCATAGCCAAAGGCGTTCACACGGACTTCACCTCTAAAGAAGTACTATCCACCTATGATTTAGGCTCAAAATCCAATGTCTCAAGAATCAAGACCGTGTTGACGCAAAAGGAACTGATCGAAAAAACACCCAACGGAATCGTGCTCACTGACCCCGTTTTTGAGCTTTGGTTTGCCAAAGAATGGTGCGAATAATTTATTGATTTCAAATCAATTACAAACAATATACTAAAAGTTCACAACTTTGTGGACCACAAGATTGTGGTCCACAACTTTGTGAACCGATTTTTGGCTATTTCACCACCTGCTTCCATTCCACCCAAAAGATGACCCTCTTGCCACAGCAGGGGCAACGTTTTACGACAAACAGCCGTGTTTTGGCTGGCGCGGGGTCAGTCATCGTACCCTTTGGCAAGGTGAACAGCTTGATTTCGGTTTGGCAGCGGGGGCAGGTGCGAATAAGTATCGAATTATCATTCATTTACCATAGATTTTTCTCAGTTCCAATGGTGTAAAAGCGCTGAAGCGAGCCTTCCAATACTCTGATTTCTCACGGTCGAACATTTGGCGGTCAATTTCCGACTCTTTTCCGGTCTGGTGCAGAATGGTGTTATTGCCGTCGCCCATGTGTTCGGCCCAGGTCAGTTCAGCAAAAGGTGAATCTTGGCGTTGGCCGATGTGATGCAGTTCGTAGGGGTCACCGTTCATATCGCGAGGCGGAAAGCCTTCGCCAATCAAGTCGGCATTGTTGTAGTCCTTCCAACTGTCGTAGTCAGCGAGTTTATTTTTCAGCCAAGTGTTGCGTCGCACGCTGAAGTCACTCCAATTGATGTCGGAACGGATTAACGCCCAACGGTTGCCGACACGGGCGGCTTTCAGCCCTGCCCTCATGTAAATCTCGGCCTCCTCCATTGAAGCGATGGCGTTGATGATTTCATCGGGCCAGTGGGTTTGTATTTTTATGATTTGTGTTTCGTTGAAAGTCATAAAATCATTAACTATCCATTGCTGTTTCTTGCTTATTAAACCTCTTAGGTAATTAATTTCCAATGCTTAAAAAGGGGAACTCATTTTCGATGGATTCCCCTTTCTAAAGTACATACCAAAAGCATTCGAAACGGTCGTCAGATAACCTCTTTCTTCCACATTTCGAAATACTTTGTCTCATTAGGATGAATTTCGCCATCTACCTTGATGATTTTGTCGATAAGAACCGCCAAAGTTCCTTTGATTGCAGTTCTTTCGTTTTCATCAAATCTCGAGAGGAACTCGTTGGTAACGCTTACGACCTCATCAAAAGAAGAATGATTTATTATCTCATTCTCAATGAGAGATTTGGCATCAAATGTAGGTTTTAGATTGCTATCCACATTTTGAACATAATACTCCAAAAACTCTCTTTCAGATGGGCTAAAAACGCCATCACAATTGGAAAAGAATATTCCAATTTTCACACAGAGCTTTGAAAGCTCATTCATGATTTCTTCTTTGTCTTTCATGACATTTCATTTCTTTTGATGTTGATCAATGGCAAGAATAACACCACCTAATGCGGTAAGGATAGTCCCTAAAATAAACATAATAATTACATTTTAATGGTTAAACATTTGGTTAGTTATTTTTTCCGATGGAAACAACAAATCTCCATAAAAAATAGCAGTTATTTTACCTTTGTTGCAAACCGTGTCGAAGTCCATTCCCGTTTGTTCCTTGAAATAAGATTTCGCCTCATCCCAACCTTGATCAATTCCTTTTGTTTTTCCTGCTCCAAATTGTGTACTACCTTTTAACATGATTTCAATGCGTTACATTTCTGCCTACTCTAAGGTTTTCAGCTTCCCCAATCGCCTATACTGGCACATAAAGAGAGCGTAGCCCGACTTTTATATTCCGAAAGAAAGGCTCTGGTAAACCGTATAGAAGAATCATAAAAGCAGTCCACGCCCATATAGGGCGGAACGCCTGAACGATTGCTCTTCTATCATTGAATTTTACCAGAATTCTTCTTTTCAGAGCAAAACGTCTTTCAACGTTCTCAATGTCTGTCGCCGTAGCAACGCTGCAAATATACAATTTTTTCATATACTCACACAACTCAAACATTTTTTCTACGGACTGCTTTCTCTCGCTTCGTTTTGGCTTATGAACCTTTCAGGTTCTTGGCATAATAATGCTTGAATATCGGCTTGCAAATCTTTTTGTGGACAATCACATAAATGATTACGCCAACAATGGTGCCGATGATTTTTATGATGATAACGTTATCAAAGAATATGAATAAGGGCACCAACACAACCAACGCAGGCAATGCCGACAAAGCAATCGCCACCTTGTCGGCAGAACCCGCCTTGGTCCTCAGGTAAGCCTTGCGCCGTTGCGCAATTGTATATGCGTTCCCCATCACATCATGGCTTTAAACAACGTCTCCAGATTCTCCACCAACTTGTCGTCGAAAGTGATTCCCCTGCCCAAGACCAACGATCCAACCACATTGCCGTTGAGAGACAAACGGTGCCCCAAATAAGTGGTCCCTTCAAATACGATATTGCCCAAGCTGATTTCGTTGAGGTCACTCAAGGCCACCTTGCCTCTTTTTTTGCCGGAAGCCAACATGGTGATTCCCCGAAAAAGGAAAGTGATTTTCATGCATTGGTAGTACACGTTACGGTCGGTCACCAACAAGCCCGTCAGCCTGCCCCATAGCGCCACTTTCACGTCTACCATGAACAGGGGCTTCTCGCCGGGTTCGAGGCTCACATACTTCGCGTGCTGCTGAAGTTTCTCGTTCGTGATTTGGTCACTTTCCAACAAAAGCGGGCTGATGACCTGGTTGCGACTCATTTTTTCAAAGGTCGCCTTGATAATTTCCGAATAGTCTTTCATTGTGATATGTTTTAATTATCAGATATTTACTAATCAAACAAAGGATTATAAATATATTCATTCAGGTCTGACAACGACCGCCCTCTATAAATGAGATCTATATCATATTTTGAGGTTCCGTCGAATTCCACCAAACTCACAAGCGCATAATACCCCCTTCCTATCTCGTAGGTGACGATGTAGCCGGTATAGGCATCACCAATCATTTCGCTGTTGAAATCCCAATTCAGGACTTTCACGTCGCTTGTGGAATAGCCTTTGTCAATCGCCCCACAGAGCTTTAGCACATCCCGCTTGACTTGCTGGCTTTCAATCAAATCTGATTCAACCAATCCGCATCCCGTCGTTAAGGTCGCGACAAACACAAACAACATGATGCTTAATGTCTTCGAAAGTTTGTTGGTAAGTGTCTTCATTTTCTTAGGTTTTACATTGTACTTTGCTTTTACTTCTATGCAAAAGTACACAAGGCACTCCTTCCATTCCATTTGGAAGAGAAAAGCACAATTAAACCTTTGAAAAACAACGTTTTGTAATCGTAAGAAATCGTAAACGGGGCTTACAAGCCAAACAAATCCTTGTAATACCTGACCGCCGCCGAATCGTTTTCGAGGACTTTGGCTATTTTATCCGCATTGGCGTTTTTGGCCATGTTGTCGTCGGCAAAGAGTCGCTCCAAATCATTCCAAGAAAGCCCCGAACGATGCAAGCCATAGAAAAGCAACTGGCCGGCCTTGCCTTTGACAGCCTTCAACCGCTTGCCTTGCCTACAGACAAAATCCCTATCCAACAGCCCCTCCAGCAACTGCACCAAATCACGATCACCCTTGGCAGTGGCAATCACACAAGTGGAATCTTTGAAAACGCTGTAAACCAAATTGTTCAGTTCGGTTTTCGACATCTTTGTCGACAAATAATCCGATGGACGCAGCGACTGCCCTTTCGCGAGATTCTTGTGGCGTAGATAGGTCTTTTCTTTCCCGTGTTCAAGACTAACCTTTTCGTGGACCACACCATCGAACTGGAGCAACAAAGCCTGCCCTTTTTCCACAATGGAACTTAAATTCGGGCAGCCGACCACATCCAACAGGAGTTTGTCGCTGTCTTTCACATCCAGCAACAGCACAACGCGACATAGCTTATTGTCAGCCAATGCCTTAAGGTACACTTTCAAAGTATCATTGGCATCAGTAAGATAAAGAATGACTACTTCAGTGTCCTCAAGAGAGCCAACTTTGCCCAAATCGAACCACGACAATTCAGATAGTTCGCAACCGATATCAATGGCTTTTGAATCAGCAATTTCCAGAGGGAAGGAAGATACACAACGGAAGTTAATGGCCAGTTCTTTCAGTTGGGGTTCAAAAGCACCTATCAACTTGTCAAAATCTTGTTTTGCGGACAGTTTTCCGATAAGGTATGACATTAATTCCTTATCCCAAATGTTAGGTTGAGCAACTTCCACCATTTCTGGTGTCAGTTTCAAGTCTTCAGGCGGAACAAACTGGCGGAAACGCGCCTTTTGCAAGGCATTGAGCATGAGTCGGGCGGCAGTGGCCTCGTCATCAAGGCAAAAAGCCAACCGGAAGTCGTCAAACAATTCCTTCGGCATTTTCTTTGGCTGCACCTTATATAAATAGCGGTTGATGGTCAACGTTTCGGAACGGAAATCATCGAAATGGGTCAAACCTTTGATTTCGCCATCGGCAATTTTCTTGTCCAACAACATTTTCAAGGCCGAATTCCACACCAATAGTACTTCGGGTTGCACGGTTTCCAATAATTCTTGGAAAGCATCCCAATCCTCGGAGCGATAGGTCAATCCTTCCTCCTCGTATTCAGGCACTTGTGGCGACGGACAGAAATACTGCAAATAATTGGCGAAAGCCACCTGGTCCCAAAACGCCGTTTTTTCGGCTTCGGTGCAGTCGTCGGTCTTGCCCAACATCAGTTTCGTGAAATAGGAATAAGTCGGATAGCGGTCGTATTCCTCCAAAAAAGCGTCGATTTCAATTTGGTTGCTTAGCGAAAGGCGCAAGTCGTAGCGGTCGCCGTAGGCAGGGCACTTAGCATCATAACTTGCACAATTCCTTTGTATTACACAGTCCTCATAAAACGGGCACTGCTTCAGTATGCAATGATGCTTCACGCCCAAGACAAGGGTTCGGTAGCCCTTGAAACCCTCTTGATAATGCTGCCCTATGCGCGGTTGGAAGAACATCGGCTTTGTTTTGACGGCAAAAATAAGCAATTCTTCCCTTTTTGATCAAAAAACAAGGCTAATCTGCTGCTAAGTCCTTAAAAAATTGACTTAACAGTATATTATCGAGCAAAAATATCAGATTATTTGCTGTTAAGTATAAAAAAATGCGACTTAACAGCAGATAATCGAAAAAAAATGCGTTTCTTTGCAATATCAATCTTAAAACAACGCCATGCTGATTGGACGCAACGAAGAAAGAAGAGAACTCCTTGAACTGTTGGAGAAAGACGAATCGCAATTCTGCGCCGTGTACGGACGGCGGCGCGTGGGCAAGACCTACCTTATCAAAGAGACCTTTGAGAACCATTTCGCATTTTATCACACGGGTGTAGCCAATGCCCCGAAAAAAGAACAACTGACCGAGTTTCGCGAATCGCTGCGCAAGGCCGGATTGAAGCGCTGCAAGATGCCGCGCACATGGTTTGAGGCTTTCCACCTTTTGGAAAGCGTTTTGGAACTTTCTCCCGACAAGAAAAAGGTGGTCTTTTTGGACGAGTTGCCGTGGATGGATACCCCAAAGTCACAACTCATCAGCGCCTTGGAGCATTTTTGGAATGGTTGGGCCAATATGCGTAAAGACATTGTCCTCGTCGTTTGCGGTAGTGCCACCTCATGGATTATCAAGAAAATCATCCGCGACCATGGCGGATTGCACAACCGATTGACTGACAAGATTTACCTCCAGCCTTTCTGTCTCAACGAATGTGAACAATTAGCCCAGTCACTCAAACTCAGCATGACAAGAAAAGACCTTGTGGAAACCTACATGATCTTGGGCGGCATACCCTATTATTGGAGCCTCTTACGACGTAATGAGAGCCTGGCACAGAACATCGACCGACTGTTTTTTGAAGAGGACGGACGCCTTGCAGACGAATTCGATGCTCTCTATGCCTCCCTGTTCAAGCGACCTGCCCCCTACATTGCCATCGTTACTGCCTTGGCAACCAAGAAAGCGGGCATGACCCGAAAAGCGCTGCTCGAAAGCACTGGACTTGACGACAATAAGGTTTTCACACAGGCGACCGAAGAGTTAGAAAAATGCAATTTCATTCGAAAGTATCAGGTCATTGGCAAGATAAAACGCGAGGCGATTTATCAACTCATGGACCATTTCACCCTGTTCTATTTCCGCTATATCGAGAACAACTACCACCACGACAACCATTTCTGGACCAACAACTTATCTACTCCAATCCACACGGCCTGGGCAGGACTGGCTTTTGAGCGGGTGTGTTTGTGGCATTTGCCTCAAATCAAGTCTGCATTAGGTATCGCTGGAGTGATCAGCAATGCCCAATCATGGCATGTCGAAGCTACCAAAGAACACGAGGGAGTGCAAATCGACCTGCTTTTTGACCGTAACGATGGTGTCATCAATCTTTGTGAAATGAAGTTTTCGGATGACATTTATCGGATTGACAAGGAGGAAGACGACAAACTTCGGAGACGAAAATCTGTGTTTCAGGAAGTTACCAAAACCCGCAAAGCCATCCACCTTACCATGATTACCACATACGGTGTCGCTCATAATGCCTATTGGAACAACATCCAATCGGAAGTGACGATGGATGATTTGTTCAAAGAATCACGATAGCGTGCTGTTAAGTCCCTAAAAAATCGACTTAGCAGCACGCTATCAATCATTTTTTGCAGATAAAATGCTGTTAAGTCAGAAAAATTTGCACTTAACAGCACTTTATCGGATTTTATTTCTCATACTCCGCCATCACCTCGTCACGTTCCATCTGCTTCTCGCCCCAATCATCCATTAACCTTTGGAGTTGCTCCTTCTTTTGGCCGTAAGCCCAATACCAGTCGTTGTCAATCTTGATGTCGGGATGCTCGTCGGGATGGGCCATGATGGCATCTTGCTCGGCCAGTTCGGCTTCCAGTTTGCTGATGGCTTCTTCGAGGCGTTGGATTTCCTTGTCGACCTTGCGGAGCTTGGCGTCAATTTGCTTCTTGCGCTCGTAGTTGATTTTGTTCTGCGAGACAGGTTCGGCGGCGACTTTCTGAGGCTGTTGCTTGGCGGCTATCTCCAACTCCTTCAAGTGAGTAAGGTTCTTCTGCTCCAAGAAATCATAGATGTCGCCAACGTATTCCTTAATGTTAGGCTTGCGGAACTCGTAGACCTTGTTGGTCAGGCCTTGCAGGAAATCACGGTCGTGGGAGACGATGATCAAGGTGCCGTCGTATTGGATTAAGGCGTTCTTCAGGATGTCCTTGGAGAGCATGTCCAAGTGGTTCGTCGGCTCGTCGAGGACCAACAAATTGGTTGGGAAAAGCAGCATTTTGGCCAAAGACAAGCGTGCCTTTTCACCGCCCGAGAGCACCTTCACCTTCTTGTCGATGTCGTCGCCACGGAAGAGGAAGGAGCCAAGCAAAGCCTTCACCTTCAGGCGCATGTCGCCGACGGCCACATCGTCCAAAGTCTCAAAGACGGTCTTGTTCATGTCGAGCATGTCCTGCTGGTTCTGGGCATAATAGCCAATTTTCACCTCGTGACCCAGTTTCACCTCGCCTTCGTGGTCGAGCACACCACAGATGATTTTGGACAAGGTCGATTTGCCCTCGCCGTTGCGCCCGACAAAGGCGATCTTCTCCCCTCTCGGAATCAGCAGGTTGACATCTTTGAGAATGACTTGGTCGCCATAGGACTTGCCCACATGGTTCAATTCAAGCGTCACCTTGCCGGAATGGGGCGCAGGCGGAAACTTGAAGTGGATGGCCGTGCTGTCGATGTCGTCGATGACGATCTCATCCATCTTTTCGAGCAACTTCACGCGGCTCTGCACCTGCTTGGCCTTGGTGGCTTTGTAGCGGAACCGCTCGATGAACGCCTCGATGTTCTTGATTTCGCGCTGCTGGTTCTCGTAGGCCGACCGCTGCATGTCGACACGCTCCTCGCGCAGACCGACATACTCGGAATACGGCACCTTGTAGTCATAGATTTTGCCGTTCGAGATTTCCACCGTGCGGATGGTGATATTGTCGAGGAAAGCTCGGTCGTGCGAGACCATCAAAATGGCACCATAATAGGCCTTCAGGAAACCTTCAAGCCACTGGATGGACTCGATGTCGAGGTGGTTGGTAGGCTCGTCGAGGAGGAGCAGGTTGGGCTTCTTCAACAGGATTTTGGCCAATTCCACGCGCATCTGCCAGCCGTTGCTGAACTCGCGCATGGGACGCAGCATGTCGTCGTGGCCGAAACCCAAGCCGACCAAAATCCTCTCTGCCTCGCCTTCGATACTGTTGCCACCGAGCAAGGCCAAGCGGTCGTTCAAGTTGTTCAACTTAACGATAAGCTTCTCATATTGAGGGCTTTCGTAATCGGTGCGCTCAGCCAGTTCCTGTTGTAGGCGTTCGGAGTCACGTTCCAGCTGATGGTATTCATCGAAAGCAGAAAGTGCTTCATCCAAAACGGTCTTCGTGCTGTTGACGTTCTTCTCCTGGGGCAAATAACCTATGGTAACGCCCTGAGGGATAATCACATCGCCTTTTGAAGGCTGTTCCAACCCACAGATAAGCTTCAGCAATGTAGTCTTTCCCGCACCATTCTTTCCCACGAGGCCGATACGGTCTTTCTCGCGAATCAAAAAGGAGATGTCGGTGAAGAGGTCTTCACCGGTGAAGTGCATGCTGAGGTTTTGGATTGAAATCATGATAGCCGTTTTAGGCGGCAAAGGTACGAATTTTAAGGCAATGCTCAACGGGAGAGCACGAAACGTCGCGTCACCATTCCGTTTTGTGAACTAATCTTCACCCAATACAAGCCATTTACCAATCCCGACAAATCCACCTGCACAACATCGCAACCGACTTCTTTATCAAACAGCAACTGTCCCAAAGCATTGTAAACCAACACGCTTTGCATTCCTTCCTGCTCAATGGTGATTTGCCCATTGGAAGGGTTGGGATAGAGTTTCAGCGCAGCCTCTGCCCTTTCCTCCGTCGACCAATGGTCGTCGACATACACATAATTCACATCGGGATCGTATAAAGGAGTCGCAAAGTCGGATTCGCAGGTCTCACCATCTTCGGACTGATACAAGGCCGAAAGTCGATAATAGAAGGAGCCGTGTTCGTCATCAACGAGTACGTCACGATATTGATAGAAAGCTTGTCCCTCAACAGCAGGAATCATTGCAACTTGTTGATAGTTAGCATTGTCGTAGGAACGATAAAGATTGTAATGCTGCAACGCATAACCGCCTTCCTCCAAAGGCTGAATCCGTCCCGAACGGTTGGTGACGTATGCACGCAACATCCAAGTATAGTGCATGTTAAAACTGACCAAATCCATCCAATGCTCGCCATCCAAAGAAACCCAGCGTCCGTTGGGGTTTCCCATATCTGCACAAGCGGCAGCGGGGCGACTCAACCCCTGTTGGCCAACAACAATCCAAAGCGACTCATTCTCAGGGATTACAATAGGCAGATTGAGGTTTTCCTCATGCCAAGCTTGGGCGTTACACAAAGTCATGTTTTGTGACCACACCAAAGTACGCGGTGCCGTTTCGCCTCCCACATAAATCCAAAGTTGATAAACGCCAGCACCCACATCGTAAAGAGACACCTTCTTCAGGGAAGAGCCAGCGTATGGTGCCAAATCAGCGGATTCAAAGCGAATACTCCAAAAGATAATCGGCTCATTATCACCACCTAAAGACTGTTTATACACGCCATTGTCATAATTCAGCCACTGATAAATGGGCGCGGGACGCTCGCCCCACGAAATCAAGGCACCATAGTCTAAATCAGAATTCCAATAGTTCTCCCCTTCCAAGTTCATGGGCGGGTCGCAATAATTGGGGAACGACACCACAACACATTCCTCGCATGATTCGGAATAATAGGTACCATCGGTCGGGCCACCATACAACAGATGCATACAATAATTCACCTCGCCATGCATCACCACCTCTTCATCCAAGAAAGCGTTGTCTTCAATGAAACCAAGGTATTCACCATCGCGATACAAAAAAGCGCCCAAAATAGTAGCCCCCTCAGGGTCGTCCCACGATAACTGCACAGCATCCTCAGTCAACGACCATTGCAAGCCGTTCTCGCTTCCCTGAAAATGGGAACAAGGCCAGAACACCCAATCCAAAGCATGCCAATTGCAAGTCTCGGAAAGAAATACGGAACGCACCTCGGCCTGACAAGTCTGGCCAGGCGACAATCCACTTACGTCAAACTGGAAGCTGGTTTCCGTCGTTGTACCAACCATTTGACCATTCAGTCGCAACTCATAATATTGCAAATCACGGGGCGTATCGCTCAAATGCCAGATCGCAAAGCCCGTGTACGAAACATACAAACTGTCAATGGCATACAAAGCCTCGATCAGCTCGACCTGGGTCTGCTGTGGTTCCATGATAGACAACGGCTCCGACGAAACATAATCCATAAAGCCGTCAAGATGGACATGAATATCATACGAGTCCCTATAGACATCAGTCATCAGCAAATGCCCGTCGGCATCAGCTTCATCCTGATAGGTATGTCCTTGCCCATCGTGAGAAGTGAGCGTCACTACCGCATTGGCCGCGGGCAAATCCACATTGGTGGTGATGTTGACCTCCAAGGTCGTGGTCATGTCTTTGTCGAGGGGAACCGACCAAATCGTATCAGAAGCATAGCGGTTGCCTTCATAGTAGCAACTCACGCCCCAGCAGTATTGTCCCCAAGGCAAGCTACTCCAATGGGCATCCACAAAAACGGTATCCGTCAGATGCGAAGCCATAAGCACCGGCGAACCATCTGTCCGACGACGGAACAACTCAAAATAACGGAATGACCGCAAGGATTTTTCCCGATCCTCGTAGCGCAACGAGTCGCGCATCGACCAACAGACACGCACCAAGTCACCAGCATAAGGACTTGCGGCAACATAACGCACAGGATAACGAATCTCATACAACACCAGATTAATACCAGAAATTATCGTATCCGTATTGAAACACAGCGTATCGTATTGTCCGGTCAAGGAATCGTAAACCATAAAAATCGAGTCGTAGATACCCGTCAGCGAGTCGTACACCACGACCAAAGAGTCATACTCGAATTGCAAAGAATCACAGGCTATCAACAAAGAATCCACCAAATAGGAACACTCATATCCTTCGGCGCAGGCCAAAACCCTATAAGAACCGTAATTAATGCTGTCCTCATAATGGCCTAAGGAATCAGTAATAAACTGATAAACAATAGCTTCACCCGTCGTATCAATGGCAGAGAACATCACCATGGCTCCACTGATAGGCGAAATGCTGTCCTGCTCATACACAGTGCCACTGACCAAGACCTGTCCCTGTGCCTGATGAAACGACATCAAGGCAGCAACCAAAGACACCCATATTGCCAGCAACTTTTTCATTCTTTGTCATTTAGCGTTTAACAAATTTAACCATTATGTTTTCCGTTGCGTTTGTCAAACGAACGAAATACATCCCCACAGGCCAATCGGCCACCGTTACGGCACATTCACCCAACAAATTCGTCTGAGCTTGATGCTCCCAGACGGCAACGCCCAAACTGTTGTATATGCACACATCATAATCGGTCTGCACCTTCAAGCCGCAAAGTGTGATTTCCTTTTGCGCAGGATTGGGGAAAACATTGATTTCAGAGGCTATTTCATGATATTCTTTTTGCCTCACTCTCACTTTACCTTCCTCATTCACAAACAAATGCAAGTCCAAAACGGAAGGCTGTTCCGGCGAAAGCGTGATTTCCTCGCACATGCCACGACCATAACGCGGCAAGTCGGCCATCACATAATAGGTGCCAAAAGGAAGGTGGCCAAAATTGAACTTGCCCATTCGGTCGGTCAAGGCAAAGCCCAAGACCCGCTGCTTGGAGGCATTGAGCAAAAGGATGCCCACATTCGACAGCCCTTCAGCGCAATACTCTTCATCATCGCCCTCACGAAGCCAAGGCTGACAATAGAAATCACGTGCCTTGAATGTCACCTCGGGGAAATCGAAAACCCCACCGATGCGACCTTCGCCCGCATCAAAGCCCTGCTCGCGGGAGGGCAAAACGACATCCACATCATAGACGTCGCCGTCGACCACAATCATATTCGACTCGTTCCATTGCAAATCGCCCAAATAATAACATCCCCCCGCCTCAACATCCAACGTGTCGGGGAAAGCATACAAGATATAAGTATCAGGCAACAAAGCCCCAAATCGAAAAGCCCCTTCCGCATCGGACACCGTGCGATAGAAACCCGACATAAACTGATTTCCATCGCTCAACGAAGCGGCAATCACTTGTGTGTTAGGACGCGGCACACCATTCAACCATGTTTTGCCTTCTAAGGCGTAATCCTTAAAAAAGTCGAAGCGAATAGAACTGGAAACATGGCCACACACCGACCAAGCCTCCAACACCAAATTCACAAAACCTTGTTCCAAATCCTGAGCCCCAGTATAATACATGGTATGCAAGGAATGAACATCCTCAAACAGCCCGTCACCCGTTGAATGCCACCGCAACGAATCATAATTGTACGCCTCGGCTTGGTCGAGCGATAAAGGACGGTCGATGCCTCCATAATAGTCCTCGCCTGCATAGACAATCAACTCCTTATGAAGTACCAGTTTCATGGCATCCGTCTTCACCATACCATTATTAATGACTCGCAATGTCAAAGTCACCTCACCTGCCTCAAAGTCGGCTTCCGAAGGATAATAGGAAGGGCGCAACGACAATGAATCGGAGAACACGCCCGTACCGGAGGTCCGCCAAACAAAGCCGCTATAAATGTAAGGAATATTGGCGTCATTAATGGTATAGCTTGACGTGGGAGCACACATGGAAGCATCTCTGCCTGCGTATGGATAAAACACCGCAAAGGCGTAAGCACTCTGTCCCGCGGTAGCGTAAACCGAAGGATCATAAGTGCGGTCGCAGGCCATAACTGCCACATTATCAGCCTGTTGGGGCGTAAGCGTATAGGTATTGTTCTCTATCGCAGCCGTATGGTTGGCAAACTTGTAATAATTGAAATTGCCGTAAAACAGCAAATAATGGTCGACATCGCGCTCAGGGTTTTCGTCCCACGAAATCAGCCAGTTATTGTTCACGAACTGTTTCTTTACATTAAACGGAGGAGAAACAGGCACCGTAGTGTCACATTCGGGAAGATAGTTGTCGTAAACGATTTCGCCCAACGCCACAACATCGTGCTTGTCAAAAATCACTGACTCGATTTCATCCACCGACGCAGCATCCCAATAGTTGCCACGCATGTCCACTTCCTCAGTCGAGACATTGGCGAACAAAAGCTCATCCTTCTTATAATGCAAGAAGTTGTTGCCGTTCATTTTCGACTTGCCAGACGGATAACTTACAATCCGGTCCTTAGCCTCGCTGATGACATTGCCCACAAAGGTCGTCGACCCTGAAGCAAGCAAGTTGGTAAACACCAAACCGTTGTCATAAAAGGTATTATGCCTAAAAAGAATATGGCAAACCCGCGTCATTCTGACCGCCTCGTCATTGTGCCAAAACACATTGTTACGAATCACAAGAGAATCCATCGCTGCCTTGATGCCATACGACGAATAGCTGCCGCCACCTTCCGGAAGAGCGGAAGAAATGAGGTTGTTTTCGATGTAATTGATGGCCACACGGTCGGAAATGCCCCCCACCGTTTCAAAGCTGATGGCTGTGGCCGCCCCTTGGAAGCAATTGTCGGAAATGTAGTTTTCGCTACACTTGAAGCCATATCCCACATTTGAGATCTCAATATTAATCTGGCCTTGGTCAAAAATATTGTGGGTAAAGCAGTTGCTCTCGCTATGGCTTGTCCTGGCTTTCAGTTCAATGCCCGAAATACATTGGAAGAAGAAGCAACTGTCGACCCGACACTTATGGCAATCCACCAATTCGATGCCCTTGCCCGCATAAAAGTTATTGAATCGGCAGTGGTCGACAAGCACCTGCTCGCAGTTCGTGGCCGACAAAGCCGTCAAAGCACCCATCACCCCGACATAAGAAAAACGCACGGAGTCTTCGGCAGTGACATTTTTCAGTTCCACCCCCGACCAATCATGCGAAAACTCATAACAAAGCAAATAAACCGAGTCATTGGGGCGGCCTTCAAGTCGAAGCCTGCCACCGTCAACACGCAAACCAGTCGATTGGTTGAAATACACTTTGGCTCCTGCTTCGATGCGCAAGTCACCACCTTCGACCACAGTCAGCGACTCGTTCACCAAATAGACCGAATCATGCCCCATCTTGGGCAACACCAATAGCGAATCCACCGTACCATTGACCAGCACATACTCTTGGGCCGTTCCCGCCAAACCAAGCAGCAGTAACAGCAAAACCAAAAGACATCTTATGGGCCTGAACGATTTCATGGCTTAGAAATAATAGGTGAGTCCCAAACGGAAGTCCACAAAATGCATCTTCAAATCAAACGGGAAATCGGCACGATAAAGCGAGCCGTTGGTCACCCGATAATGCACTTCAGGAACCAACTCGACCCGATTCACGATTTTGAACGCGACGCCCAAGCCACCATAATAAGACAGCCGACGTGGCTCAATCTGTGATTTCTCGATGGGAGCATGGTAAGGCGACTCATTAGCATTGAGCGAACCCGCATAACCGACGAGGAAATCCAAGGAAGCCCCCGCTTTGACAAAGGCCCTGAAATGCTCCAACCTGACGAAATCGAAAGCGGCAAAGACACCTACGTTCAGATAATCTAACTGATTCACATCACGATAAGCATAATTAGTGGTGGTCAAGGGCACGTAGGTCGAGTCCAATATATACTGGAATGTCGTGTCGCCGGCAGGATGCACGGTATAGTAGGTGTCAAGCGTGTCGTTCACATAGTAATCACCCTCATAATCCGTCTTTTCAAGCAGAAAACGATAACGCACTGAGCGATAGGCGAGGTTCATGCCAACACTCAGCCTTTTGTGTTTGTATCCTCCGTCCAAGCCTACTGCATAGACGAAACTGGGGGTCAGCGCCACGGAGCCGTTGTCAAGCTGCGGCAGCTCATGCTCATGTCTAAACATAGCCATAGCCAAAGTCACGGAAGGTGTGATGAACCAACCGTTGTCCTTAAACTTAGGCCACGGAATCTGCCAACCTTTGTATTTCACCTCATAAACGGTGTCCGTGCGCAGTTCGTGTTTCACTTCGACGACTGTATCATAGACCGTATCGTAGCGCATCACCGTTCGGATAATCGTCAAAGAATCAACAATATGTATTGTATCGCCCGTTTTGCTGAGCACAACATCCTGTGTAGGTTCAACGACTTCGGTTTGTTGTTCGGCAGGTGGGGTAATTGTGGCTGCCGGGTCGTTCACCAACAATTGGTTTTTCTTGATCACATATTGCTTGCCGATTTTCTTGAAGCCGTAATCCGTGCCTTTCAAAAGGTCCGTCAGCACTTCTTCCACCGATTTATAGGAACAAGAGTACTTCTCGATACGGATTTTGCTCATTTCCGCCTTGCTGAACGCAATATTCAATTCGTATTCGGCAAAGAGTTTTTCCAAGGCTTTATCCAAAGTGCACGACTCAACCGAAAACGAAATCAAGGGGTTGAACGACTGTGCCTTAGCCTCCTTGGGCAAGGTTACGGCAAAAAGAAACAAGAACAACAGCGGCAAGAAGAGCGCGACAAGCTTCCTATCTTTTTGTGTATCAGCGGTTATATTCTGTAGGGAAGATTTCATCTCCAAAATAGTTCAAAATAGGCCGCTAAAATACGACAAAAAAACGAGTGGGGTGTTATTTTGTGTTAAAAAAAGAGTTTCCCTTCGGGAATGGAGTATGGCAATAGTTGCAAGGCGGCGGCCCATAACGCTTACGATTCGTAAACGTCACAAGCCGCCGCTTTAAACACATGTATCTTACTCCATTCCCCGACAGGGGAATCTCAATTACCTAATCACCATCTTCTGCGTCCTCACGTCATCTGACCCTGAGCCCTCGGTCTCTAAGCCGGTCGAAGTGTCGTCAGCGTCGTTGGTGCTGAACACCAATTTGAACCGCGATTCGTAATCCGTCGTCTTGGCGGTGAAGGTGTAGGAGGTCGTTGAGCCTGTGGTTCCTGAGGCCACTCGAAGGGTCGAAACGCCGTCATTTACAGTCGGCCCTTCGACAAGCTCAGGGACCTTAACGGCCAGCTCCAAGACCTGCCCGTCAGCGTAGCTCAACTCACCAGGCTGGTGGAACTGAATGTGGCGAAAAACAGCGGTACCCTCGTCATCCTTGACATGAGCGAATGCAGCAGGTTGGAAAGGATTTACGTTGACGAATTCACCATGATGGATTCATCCTACAATCCACGTGGCAACCGAGTGGAGATTATCGTGGTGAGATAATCAAAGGACATCCTCTCTTATCTCATTGATAAAAAACCGCTGCAAGGTTTGAAACCTTGCAGCAGTTTTAATATATTGGCGCGTGCTGATTATGGAATCACCCTCTTTTTTCATTATCCCCCATGACTGCGTCACGGGGTGAATTCGGGTCGCTTGGGTTTATTCCGCGTGTGATCCTTTTACTGGGCATCCTGCACAGGGCGGACCGAATACCCCATGCTCCGATTGCTGTAATAGGCCTGGGTGTCGAGTTCGCTAATGAAGTCACTATGGAACCACACATCGTAAGCGGCGGTGTTATTCCTGTGCGTGGACGACCAGTAGCGGCCCAAGTTGCCCACATTGTTGACAAACGTGCCGAAGCTGCGTTGGCCCGCTGCGGGCAGGAACACCGCACCGGCGGCCTCCATCGCGGCCCACTCGGTGGTGGTGTAACTGTTGGTCCAATCGCTGTTACCAGGGGTAAACGAGCACCCATCGGGCAACGTCCAGTTGTCGGGCAGGATGATCATACCGTTGACCCCGTCGACACTGCCATGCCCATACTTGGATGCAGCGCCTTCCCGGGTGTTGAAGAGGTATGCCCACTCGTCATGGGTCAGTGTGCGCCACTGGTTGGCGGCGTTGCCGCCGTTGCTGATGGGATTGTACCATGCCCAGTCGGCATTGGCGCAGGTACCAGTCAGGTCGTTGTTGTAGTCGCCACCCGGATAGAAATCGTCGGACATGTAGCTGGGGTCGTAGGGCATGTAAGCGTTGGCACCGCTGTTCCACCCGCTGGTGCCCCAGCCGAAGAAGTCTATCCAATCCGTGTAGTTTTCCGTATATAGGGAGGTAACATCTGCATAATTACCCACCGCTGAATGATAAAGGTTCAAGTCTTCGGGCGTGACGAGCAAGTCATACTGGTTGGGGGCGAAACGCCAAGTGGCGGTGCTGGGCTGGTACTGCAGGTTGCCTTGCGAGAAGTAGACCTGCTTGTCAGCACTCACCGAGAACAGGCCGTTGATGGCGCCGATGGGGGCGCTTGATGCCGGAGCACTCACCTTGCTGAAAACCACCCTGTCATCGCCACTCTCGCCTTTCACAAACACGGCCGTGCAGGCCGGGATGGTGCCGCCCACAATAGCTTCGGGGTTGATGGTCGCGCCGTCGGCATTCAGCATATAGTATGGCTTGTTGATAGTGGCCTCGCAGGGGAACGGGTTGCCCACCAAGTTCCAGCACTTGTGTTCGTCCGTGGTATCATACTCCAAATCCACTGCTACCGAATCAGTGTCGGTGATGAACGGGCCCGTGAAGACCAAGGTCTTCGTGTTCTTGAAGGCGTAGAGGTAGCCGTGGCCGTTAATGAGATTGAAGGTGTCGGCCTTGTAGTTCACCCACTCGCTGCCTTCGTTAGTCGGGTCGAAGCGGTAGAGGTCGTAGTCGGCGGCATCGTCGCCGGTGAGAATCATGCCGTTGATGGTGGCGGGGTCGGTATTGTCGACATTAGGCGAGGCGATGAGGCAGTAGCCGCCGTCGCTGTCGCCATAACCAGCGACAGACTTATAAACGAAGTCTGCGCTGTAAGGATACAGCGTCTTCCCGTCGATGGCGTAGGCTCCGTCCACTTGGGTGATGGTGCCGCTATAGACCGCATTGTCCTCGTCGATGAAGTCATTGCTGAGGGTGATGTTGGTGCTGGAGTAGTTAATGTAATAACTGTTCGCATGGATGAAGTCGGTGGGGTTGGTCCAGCCGAGGGTGATGGTGCCGCCGTATGCATAGATGCCGTAGTTGCCTCCGTTGGCCGTCACTTGGCCGCCGCTGATGTAGAGACTGCCAGCACTGGCATAGAGGCCGTAGTCGCCTCCGTTGGCCGTCACTTGGCCACCACTGATGTAGAGACTGCCAGCACTGGCATAGAGGCCGTAGTCGCCTCCGTTGGCCGTCACTTGGCCGCTGATGATGCGGAGGTCGCCGCCACCGGCAAAGATACTATTGTGCGAAGTGGCCGTGGCCGTCACTTGGCCACCGCTGATGTAGATAGTGCCGCCATTGGAATATCTGCTTGAAAAAATAACATAGTCATTACCTGTGGCCGACACCGTGCTGCCAATGATGTTGATGTTGCCGCCATAGGCATAGATGCAATAGTTCGAAGTGGCCGTGGCCGTCACATCGCTGTTGTAGATGGTGATGTAGCCGCCTGTGGAATACCTATCTGCGTAAATCACATTGGCATTTCCAGTGGCCGATACCGTGCTGCCGTTGATGTAGATGTCGCCGTTACCGGTAAAGATGCAATAGTCTGAAGTGGCCGTGGCCGTCACATCGCTGTTGTTGATGGTGATGCTGCCGCCACTGGCAAAGATGCAATAGTCCGAAGTGGCCGTGGCCGTCACATCGCTGTTGTTGATGGTGATGCTACCGCCATTATATTGCATGTATGCGTAAATAACATGGTCGTTTCCCGTGGCCGACACTTGGCCGCCATCGATGTTGATGTTGCCGCCCTGTGCATAGATGGCATTACTGCCAGGGACGTTGACCGTGACCGTGGCATCCTTGAGGTTGATGCTGCCTTTTGAGGAATTATAAGCCAATGCCCAGATGCCATAACTGGATGCGGTAACCGAAACCCTTGCGTTGCTGCAGTTGAAGTCGCCGTTGTAAGCCCAAATGCCATATTGCGAGGCATATACATTGAGTTGGCCGTTGTTTTCTCCCGTGCTCTGGCCATAGATATTGATGGAGAAATTGTTTGGGCCAGCATCACCGAAGCCATTGCCGCTGACGGGGGTTTCCGCCGTGCCAATGTTCATTGCGGCGTTGTCCTTCAGGATGAGATGCACATCGCCGCTGGGGATGAGGGTCTGATTGTAGTTGAGCGTGCCGTCGGCCACATACCAGCCTGCCGCGAGTGTGGTTTCCGTGCCGTCAAGCACAGTGTATTCGGTACACAACTGCCGTTGGCCGTTCTCGTCGAGGTAGGGAACGCTGCCCTCGATGTAAGGAAGGAGCTTCTTCCCGTCGACGGGGTATGTATAGGTTGTTCCGTCTCGCTCGATGATGCCGCTGTAGGTGTTGCCTTCCTCGTCGATGAAGGCCTGGCCGTCGGCAACCTGTACGACTGCATTGCTATTGCTCAATGAGTAGCCGCTGGCGTCGATATAGTCGTCGGCGTTCTTCCAGCCGAGGATGATGCTGCCGTCAGAATTGGCGTTGATGCCAGTTAAGCGTTGTTTGCTCTTGGCTGTGCACTTACCGCCGAGGATGTTGACGTTGCCTCCGCCACTGATGCCGTAGTAGGAGTCGCCGATGGTGCTGAGCGTGCCGTCGCGGAGAGTGACATCACCTCCAGTGAAGATGCCGTGGATGCCAGCGCTGATGGTGACATTGCCGCCGTTCTGCTCGTAGTCGTCATCGACGGAGATGCCATACCCCTCGCAATAAATATAAAGGTGTCCGCTGCCGGCACTCTGGCCATAGATGTGGAGTGAGCCATTTTCGCCGATGCCATATTCGCCGCTAATGGGCTGCTGCTCTGTGCCAACATTCATCACGGCACCGTCCTTCAGGATGAGATGCACGTCGCCGTTGAGGGTGATGGTCTGGCTGTAGTTGCGCGTGCCGTCGGCCACATACCATGTTTCTTGGCCTGCTGTGCCGAGCGAGGTTTCCGTACCTTCAAGCAGGGTGTAGTTGCCCTGTAAGCACAACTGCCGCTCGCCGTTCTCGTCGATGTAGGGCACGCTGCCCTCAATGTAGGGATACAGTGTCTTCCCGTTGATGGCGTAGGTTCCGTTCACTCTGGCGACGGTGCCGCTGTAGAGGTTGCCGTCCTCGTCAATGAAGGCCTGGCTGAGGGTGATGTTGGAGTTGGGGTAGTCAATGTAATAACTGTCCGCATGGATGAAGTCGGTGGGATTGGTCCAGCCGAGGGCGAGGTTGCTACCGTATGAATAGATGCCGTAGTTGCCTCCGTTGGCCGTTACTTGGCCGCCGCTGATGTTGAGGCCGCCACTTGAGGCAAGGATGCCGTAGGTGCTTCCGCTGGCCGTCACTTGGCCACCGCTGATGTTGAGGCTGCCACCACTGGCAAAGATGCCGTAGTTGCCTCCGTTAGCCGTCACTTGGCTGCCGCTGATGGTGAGGTTGCCGCCATCATAGTATTGCTTGTATGCGTAAATAACATAGTTTTTTCCCGTGGCCGACACCTTGCCGCCATCGATGTTGAGGTTGCCGCCCTGTGCATAGATAGCATGGTCATTAGTGGAGTTGACTGTGACCGTGGCATCCTTGAGTTTGATGTTGCCTTTTGAGGAATAATTATAAGCCAATGCCCAGATGCCATAACTGGATGCGGTAACCGAAACCCTTGCGCTGCTGCAGTTGAAGTCGCCGTCGTAAGCCCAGATGCCATTTTGCGAGGCATATACATTGAGTTGGCCGTTGTTTTCTCCCGTGCTTTGGCCATAGATATGGATGGAGAAATTGTCTGGGCCAGACTCACCGAAGCCATTGCCGCTGACGGGAGTTTCCGCCGTGCCAATGTTCATCACGGCGTTGTCCTTCAGGATAAGATGCACGTCGCCGCTGACGGTGAGGGTCTGATTGTAGTTGAGCGCACCCTCGACCACATACCAGCCTGCGGCGAGAGGGAAGGTTTCCGAGCCGTCAAGCACGGTGAAATCAATGCATCGCTGTGTGTCGCCATTCATGTCAAGGTAACTGACGGGGTCGTGGAGCGGCATGGTGAAACTCACTTCGTTGCTCCAGTAACTCACGCCGTCGCCGCCGCAGTTGGCGCGCACCTTTGCGGTATGGGTGCTCAGGATTTCGAGATTGTCGAGGATGAACGGATTGCTGTCGACAGCGATGAGGTTGCTTTCGTCGCCATCGAGGCAGATTTGCCAGGCGGTCTGGTCTTCGTCGCCGTTGGTCCAACTGAGTTGAACGCGCTGCGTCCCGAGAATGGTGGCCATGAGGCGGGTGGGCTTGGCGCAAGGAAGAACGTCTTCCACATTGACCTCGTCCAAGTAGATGTAGGCATCGCCATTAAAGTTACGGTTGGAGGTTCCCTTGAAGACGATGACCACTTCTTGCCCGGCGTATGCGCCGAGGCTGATGGTGTGTTGGGTCCATTCCTGCTGGTTGGTGAGTCCGGTGGCCAAGGCCGTCGTGTGGGTGTCGCCGCCGTCGGTGGAGAGGTAAACGGAGAAGTCGCCGCCTGCGGGGTTCTTGTACCAGAAGGACAACTGCATCTCGGGTGAAGCAGGCAGTCTGAGGGGCACGGTTTTCAAATAGTTGGTTGTGCCGTTGAAATTGCTGCAAGAATTATACCGCACGCAATTTGAGCCGTCGTAACTGGTGCCGTTGGTGGCGCCGTAGCCGTTGATGGCGGTAGTGAAATAGCCCCACCGATCGACGAATGTTCCCTCTATCTCCATGTAATTCCAGCAGCCGGGGATGCGGCCCTCATCGGTAAGGTCGTTGAAGTTTTCCGTCCAGGGGAAGTCGCTGACGATGGCAGACGATGACCATTCGGCGTTGATGGTCACGTTGGAACTGGGCATGGTGAAGAAGCGGTAGGCGCCGTTGCTGCTGAGTGTCAGTGAGATTCCGGCAGGTTCGGTGATGAAGTCGGCGCAGGAAATTGGGGTATTTATGCTGATGTGCACTTCGTCGCCTGCGACTGCATAATGTTTATAAGTAGAGAGGCCTTGATTGTGGCAAAAGCCGGTATTGTAGAAATAAAGCCTGCTGGTGTTGTAAGTGTAGGTATAACCACTAGTATTGTACACCCCTATGACATTCTCGCCACTGTTGATGCTGTAGGCTTGTGTGCCTTGGGGCGTGCCGAGGGCGTCGGTATAGTAGCAGTTTGCGTTGTCGGGCATTGTCCAGTTGCGGACGAAGGTGGCGCAGGGCGTGTTGCCATCAACGGTGTTGATAGTGACCTGGACGGGTACGAAGAGGCTGTTGGTGATGTTGACGGTTTGGCTGCGCCAGCCGACGAAGCCGCCGCAGGAGTGGGTCGAGGCGCCGAGCAACTGGCCGTTGAAGACGCAACCCTCGATGGTGAGGGTCTTGCCGTCGTAGTTGCCCTGCACGGCTACAAGTCCGCCGTGGGTGCCGTCGCCATCGGTGCTACTGTTGATGGTGACGCTGCTTAGGCTGTTGGTGATGGAAGCCGAGCCTTGCGCGATGCCGATGATACCGCCGGCGTACTTGCCGTCGGTGCTGATGGTGCCGTCGACGGTACAGCCGCTCACTGCGATTTGGGCGTCTTTGACCACTTGGCTGGCGATGCCTGCGGGATAGAGGTCGGTGTTGGTGGAGCCCTTGGTGGCAGTGATGTCGACCGTGACGTTGCAGTTGGTGACATCGACGTAGCCCCATACCAAGGCGATGAGTCCGGCCGTATGGCGTTCGTCGTGGGCGGTGATGTTGGTCACCACGTTCAGGTCGTGGATGACGGCGTGGTCGGTGTCGCTGTTGCCCAACACGTTACGGAAAGGTGCCAAGTAACTGGCGGTGGCGGTGGCGGTGAAGGTCAACGTTTTGTGGTTACCGTCGAAGGTGCCGAGGAAGTCGTGGTTGTCGTAGCCAGCCATGCGTGTGACGCTGATGTCCGCTCCCAATTTCACGGTTTGGCCGCTGAAGCGGTTCCACGTGCCGTTGTTGTAGAGCGCGTCGCAGAAGTAGTCCCAGTCGTTCTCGTTATTGATGAGGTAGGCGCCGTTGTTGTCGGTGCTGAGCGTCGGCGCGACGTAATAGAGGCCGTTGTAATAGAGGCCGTTCTCATAGACGGTCATATCCATGAAACTGTAGGTCGCCCCCTGAGTGCCAAGGCTGGCAGGGGCGGTGGCGCGGCCGGTGGTCTTGGTGCCGTCGGCGGCAATGAAGTTGGCATTGGTCGCGGTGGGTGCCACGGCTGCGAAGACGTTGGTAGCCGTCTGGTTGGTGGCACTGCTGGTGTTGTGCAGGGCTATGGGGTGGAATGCGGCGGTGCCTGTCGCGGTGCCTTGGTAGTTGCCGGCGAAGAGGCAGTTCTCAAGGGTGAGCGTGTTGCCGTCGCTCCAGCCTTGCAAGCCGCCGATGTAGTTCTTGTCGCAGGTGATGGTGCCGGCATAGACGCAGTTGCGCAGGGTGAGGTCGACGGGGTTGTTGCCTCCGAAGCCGTGACCCACGATGCCGCCGCAGTGCCTGTTGTTGCCTACGGTGGAGTTGACGTTGGCCTCCACGAGGCAGTTCTCGATAAGGATGGTGCCGGCGCTGGCCTTGCCTACCAATCCGGCGGCGTGGGTGGTGCCGGTGACGGTGCCGGTGACGTGCAGGTTGCGGATGGTGGCGTTGCTGATGAAGCGGAAGGGCGCGGTGCCTTGTTCCCCTGTGTCGGTGATGTTCACGTCGAGCGTGTGTTCCTGACCGTCGAAGGTGCCCATGAACCTATGATCATCGCTGCCCGCCGATTGCGTGATGCTGATGTCCGCACCGAGTTTCACGGTCTTGCCGGTGAAGTAGCCACTGGGCTTTAGGGTCAGTGTGTCGCAGAACATGCCCCAGCCCTCAGCGCTGTTGATGGTATAGGTGTTGCCGTCGTCGCTGATGGTGAAGGGAAGGGGAGCAAATTCGTAGTAGCGATTTTCACCAGGCCAAACTTCATACTCGGTCTCTACACCTTCCGTGAGATGTGTAGCCTCATGCGTTGAAGGGTCGACAGTCCAGATGTCGCTGCCCGACTGGCTGAGGCCAATCTGGAAAAAATAAGGGTCAGATGAGGACGCACCGTAAACTATAACAACTTTGGAGGTGGATTCATGGAGCTGCACCTGCCATTTGATAGTGGCAGGATCTATATTTGAACCATTCCCATAAAGATAGAACTCGCAGACCAGGACGCGGTTAGGTGATGTGCCAGTCAACTCATATTTGACATAGCCGTCGGTGCCGGTACTCATGTCTCTGGATATTCCGCAAATCTTGGGCTGGTTCTTAGTGCAGTTACTCGAATTAAACTGATTGCTGTAATTGGTTGTAGGAGTACTGTTGAAACTGAAGATGCCATTGGAGTTGGCCCAAAACTGGGTGTAAGTCCCGTCGCCAAACGTGAACGAGAAGCCGATGTCGGTCAGGGAAGAACAAGCGTCATCTAGGCCTGACGCAACAATCTGCGTGGCACTGTTACTCAGCGTAATCCATTGGTTTTGATCCACACCGGTCGTGAAGGCGTACTCGGCCAGGTTCTGCGCGAAAGCGGCGGAAGGCGTTGCGCAGGCGAAGACGAGGGCGAGCAGGGTGAGGGCTGCCCTTTTCAGATGTTTTGTTGGTGTAAATTTGTGTTGCATGATATTTAAGATTTAAAATTTAAAGATTCAAGATTTAAAGATTGGCCTGTCGGGGTTTGTTGAATTTCCATAATAAGTAACTGTTCAAAATTAAACTGCAATATCTTTTGACTTCGGGACGATGACTTGTGACTATGACAATGACCGCTTCAACCAAGGGCTGAAACTTCAGCATCCCCGTGGAAACGGTCATGGTCATTGTCAGTGGTCATAGTCAAAAAGTCCCGAAGTCTCGCGTCCAATATGTAAACCTATTATATTCATCTACTTATGTTGTTATTGTCTGTTTGTGTCCCCCCGACTGCGCTGCGCTTGCCGTGGGTTAAGCAGAAGTAGGGAAAAGATTTGGTCTTATGGTCGGAAAAACACCAATTTGAACCGCGATTCGTAGTCCGTCGTCTTGGCGGTGAAGGTGTAGGTTGCGGGTTGGTTTAATCCCCCCTGCCCCCTTAAAAGGGGGAGAAGGTCCACATCCGCACCAGTCATGTTGTCAATCAGGTGGAGGTAGGAGAAACTCACTTCCTCGGCATTGAAGCTGAGGGTGTAGGTGCCGTCCGTCTCGGCCTTGAAGTTCAGCGGTAATTCGCCTTGGCCGTTGATTGTGATGATGGCGTAGTCCGTGCCACCCTGCGGGATGTAGAGTTTCGTGCTGTTTCGGTTGATTTGGAACTTGGGCTGCGTTTGGCCCTCGCCCATGCGAACGATGACGCGGTCGATGATGGTGGTCCCTGAGCCTGCGGTCCCTGAGGCCACTCGAAGGGTCGAAGGGCCACGGTCGCGGCTGAGGTTGATAACCATCTGCTCATGCTTGGGTTTGGAACTTTGGCCTTTGCAAGGTGCTTGGAGGCTGAAAATCATCGTATCGTCGTATTCACCTTCTGCCTTTACGAAAATGCCTTCCATCGGATTAACATAATCCCTTTCGGCGGCAATGATTTCGGAGCCTAAAGCATTCATCACATAGAAATCGTGGTCAACGTAAGCCGTATCTGCAAACGGGTTGCCCACCAAGTTCCAACACTTGTGGTCATCGGTGGCATCATACTCTAACCCCACTGCTACCGACTCAGCGTCAGTGATGAACGGGCCCGTGAAGACCAAGGTCTTAGTATTCTTGGTGGCGTATAGGTAGCCTTGGCCGTTGACGAGTGTGGTGAAGTCGGGGTCGTTTCCGGTTGCGGTTGCCTTCCAGTTCTCCCATTCCAATTCGGCGGCTTGGTTGAAGTGGTAGAGGTCGTAGTCGTCTGTAGTTTCGTCTGCCGAGGGGAAGAGGTTATGCACTTCCGAAGGCGCAATGCTGCCCGCCACGGGCGAGGCGATGAACACCCAGCCGCCGTTGCCTTCTTCGTAGCCTGCAACTTGCTTCATGACAACACAATCGGGATACAGCGTCTTCCCGTCGATGGCGTAGGCTCCGGCCACTTGGGCAATGATGCCGCTGTAGGGGTTGCCGTCATCGTCGATGAAGGTCTTGCCCGAGGCGATGGAGAGGGTGTCTTCGGCATAGTAACTATTGGCATAGATGTAGTCGGTAGGGTTGGTCCAGCCGAGGGTGATGTTGCCAGTTGCAATAATGCCCATGTCTGTACTCATGCCGATGGCTGTCACCTGGCCGCCGTTGAGCGTGAAGTTATAGGTCGTCATGTCATCAGACTTAGCACCCATGCTTGCTACTACTATGCCCATATCTCCTTGGGCATAGACTTTGCCTCCGTTGATAACCATATCACCCACGCACCAAATGGCTGGAATGTAGTTTTCCTCCTTGAAGAAGCCGTCCCCCTTGACATTGATTATGCCGCCATTGATAGTGATATTCATTGCGCTAATCAGACCGAGAGAAGAGAGAGTGCCTGTGCCGTTGGTCTGGCCATAGATGGTCAAGTTGGCTTGGCCCCAAAGTGTTACAAACCCTTGTTCATGATTTAGGTTCATCGTCTTGCCGTCAACGAGGATGAGGTGAATGTCACCGTTGATTGTTAAGTCGGTGAAGCTGACATCGCTGTCCACGACATACCATGTTTCTTGGCCTGCTGTGCCGAGTTCGGTTTCCGTGCCGGTGAGGGTGGTGTAGGCTATGCAGTACCGCTGCTGACCGTTCTCGTCCAAATAGGGGACTGCGTTCTCACTGTAGGGATACAGCGTCTTCCCATCGATGGGGTAGGCTCCGTCCGCTTGGGCGATGGTGCCGCTGTATGTTTGGCCGTCCTCGTCGATGAAGGTCTTGCCTTCGGCGATGGAGAGAGTACCGCCAGCATCGTATTTGTTCGCATAGATGTAGTCGGTAGGGTTGGTCCAGCCGAGGGTGATGTTGTCGCTGGAGTTTTGGGCATAGATGCCGTAAATATTTCCAGTGGCCATCACTTGGCCGCCGTTGATGGTAACAGAGCCGTATACAGTATAGATGCCGATGCTTCCAGTGGTCGTCACTTGGCCGCCGTTGATGGTAACAGAGCCGTATACAGTATAGATGCCGAATTTGGTTGAGCTTCCCGAGGCTGTCACCGTGCCACTTGCAATGGTGATGTTGCCATTCTCGGCATTGATGCCAGAGCTTCCTGTGGAGGTAGCCGTCACGTTGCTGTTGTCGATGGTGATGTTGCCATTCCCGGCATAGATGCCAGAGCTTCCTGTGGAGGTAGCCGTCACGTTGCTGTTGTCGATGGTGATGTTGCCGCCATACTCGGATAGGATACCAAAATAACTTGTTCCTGTGGCCGTCACCGTGGCGTTCTTAATCGTCACATTACCGCCATTGTTGTTGGTGTATTGAGCGTATAGGCCTATTATTCTCCCCGAGGCTGTCACCTTGCCACCTGCAATGGTGATGTCGCCTCCAGAAATATAACAGGCGTAACTATTGCTCGTCACATTCAGTTCGCCACTCTGGCCGGTCTGTCCGTAAACAAAGAGGGAGCTATTGCTACCGCTGGTGCTTTGGATTCCATAATTGCCTTCTGACGCGGTGACGTTCATCACGGCGTTGTCGGCCAAGATGATGTGGGTGTCGCCTCCGAGATTAATCGTGTTGGTGTAGTTCACCGTGCCCTGCACGATATACCATCCCGATAGCGAGGTGGGCATGTTGTCGGCATCGATGACCACGGCAGTGTGTGTTGCCCCTGTGCCATCGAGACCGATGTAGTCGTAGGTAGGGGGAGCGACATTGGTGAGCTTCTGGCCGCCTATGGCCTGCCGCTCTGCGTCGGTCAGTGTGCCGGTGTAGGCGTTGGTTCCAGCGTAGAGCGTCTGTCCGTCGGCAATCTTCACGGTGCCAGAGTAGCTACCGGTTAATGAACTGGTATTAGTTGCCTTGATAAAATCGGTGGCGGCGGTGCAGCCGAGGGTGATGACGTTACTGGCCTGGATTGCAGGATTGGGAGCAGTGACCGTCAACTGGCTGTTGTCAACAGCGAAATTTGAACAAATAAGACCAACGGCATTTGACGAATTGAGGTTGGCAGTAACGTTGCTTAGGATGATGCCGTTGTTGGCCCCGATTGCCTCACCGCGAGTATTGACCGTCAACTGGCTGTTGTCAACAGCGAAATTTGAACAAACAAAACCAACGCTATTTGACGAATTGATGTTGGCAGTAACGTTGCTTAAAGTAACATCGTTGGCTTGAACAGCAGGGCCATTTGTATGGATCTCCAACGAGCTACGGCAAACAGTAAGGTTATTAGTACAACCAATAACTGTGACATTGGATCGTGAAGTAGCGTTCACGTTGCCACCGGCGATGGTGAGGTCCTTGACAACGAATGAACTCGATTGGGAATAGATGGTGAGTGCTCCGGTGTTGCCGCTTTGTGCATAGAGGGACAAATTGTTTCCACTACCGGAGAATCCCTCATTTTTTGGAAATGGACCCGACACAGGGCTTTCACTGCTGCCGATGTTCATGGCTGCGCCGTCGCAGAGGATGATGTGGGTGTTGCCCAAAAGCTGAATGCCTTGGGAGTAGTCGAGGGTGCTATGCACGACACACCATGTTTCTTGGCCTGCTGTGCCGAGTTCGGTTTCCGTGCCGGTGAGCAAGGTGTATTCGCCAGGCTGCAAGGTCTGTTCTTGTCCGTTCTCGTCAATGTAGCTGACGGGCAGGGGCAGGGGCAGCGTGGTGAAGGTGCCCGCCTCGCTCCATTCGGTGGTGCTGCCCTCGCCATAGCAGTCGAGGCCCTGCACCTGCCATAAGTATTGCGTTTCGGGCGTGAGACCGGTGAGGTTGTGCGGACTGCTGACATTGGTTACAGTTGTCCATTCGCTGGTGTTTATCCCAGTAACCTTAACATCATCGATACCCATGCCATAACTCCAATGACTTTCACACTCGAATCCTATCTGATAGTTGGCTGCCATGCCTTCAAGGTTGATGGTAACAGGAATCCAGCCTACAGTTGCATTGCTGTTGGTGTAAAGCCAATGCCATTCCCCTTCATCCACCCTGCAATACACCTTCAAGATGTTAATGTATCCAGCCCAAGCCGTATTCCAGAAGTTGAAGCTCAATGTGGCTGAAGCAACGTTGCTCAAGTCCATGACGGGAGTGATGAGTATGTCTGAATCGACACGATTACCGATATAGCATCCTGCATTATAGTTGCCGGTTGCTGCACCAGTATAATTAAAGCCTGTACCGGAAGTGACTTCCCAATACTCGTTGGTTCTTGTCCAGCCGTCAGGCATGGTGCCGCTTTCAAAACCTTCATTGAGGATAACGATAGCTGGATGGCAGCGCACATTGTAACTCTCCTGCAAGCCATTCCAGTTCAGCGTGGCCATGGTGGCGGTGATGTCGGTGGCGGTCAGTTCGGAAGGTGATTCACAAGGATTCGGTGTGGTGAAGGTGCCCTCCTCGCTCCATTCGGTGGTGCTGCCCTCGCTATTGCAGTCGAGGCCCTGCACCTGCCAAACGTATGGCGTTTCGGGCGTGAGGCCGGTGAGAGTGAACGGATTAAGGACATTGTTTTCGGTAGTCCATGCGCCATTGTCTATAACCTTAACATCATCGATACCCATACCATAACTATAATTATTTTCACATTCGAAGCCTATCTGATAGTTGGCTGCCAAGCCTTCAAGGTTGATGGTAACAGGAATCCAGCCTCCAGTTGCATTTTCGTAGGTGTAAAGCCAATGCCATTCCCCTTCATCCACCCTGTAATGCACCTTCAAGATGTTGATGTCTCCAGCCCAAGCCGTATTCAAAAAGTTGAAGCTCAATGTGGCTGAAACAACGTTGCCCAAGTCCATGACGGGAGTGATGAGTATGTCTGAAGCGTTAGAATTATTGATATAGCACCCTGCATTATAGTTGCCGGTTGCTGCACCAGTATAACCAGCGTATCCTGTACCGGAAGTGACTTGCCAATACGCGCCGGTTCTTGTCCAGCCGTCAGGCATGGTGCCGCTTTCAAAGCCTTCATTGAAGATAACGATAGCTGGGCGGTAGCGCACACTGTAACTCTCCTGCAAGCCGTTCCAGTTCAGCGTGGCCGTGGTGAAGGTAATGTCGGTGGCGGCCAGTTCGGAAGGCTGCACTTCACAAGTAGATAGCGTGGTGAAGGTGCCCGCCTCGCTCCATTCGGTGGTGCCGCCTTCGCCATTGCAGTCGAGGCCCTGCACCTGCCATTCGTAAGTTGTTCCGCTCAAAAGTCCGGAGAGCGTCGTAGTGGTGGCTGCAATGCCGCCTATGGTCTGCCACTCGTTGGCTCCGACGGTGCGGTAGCGCACATTGTAACTCTCCTGAAAGCCGTTCCAGTTCAGCGTTGCCGTGGTGAAGGTGATGTCGGTGACGGTCAGTTCGGAAGGGGCTGTGTAGGTATATTCTGCGTTAATAGTCACATTCCCGTCAGGCATGGTGAGTGAGGAACCATTGAGATTGCCAGCGGTAGCCGTGTAACCGATGAAGTCGTAGCCTTCGCGGTCTTGGTGGGCGAGGGTGAGGCTCACCTCGTCGTTTGCGGCAGCATAGAGCACGTCGCCGTATTTGAGGCCCACATTGTAGAAAATGAGGCCGCTGGTAGTGTATTCGCTGCTGGCAGTGCCAGCGTTTCCCACGGTGACATAATCGCCGCCGCTGATGCTGTGGGCCTGATTGCCTTGCGCGTTGCCGAATGTTTCGGTGTAGTAGCAGTTGGTGATGGTGGTGGCCTGATTGTCTAAGCTGGTGTCTGCGCTGAAACGGCAGAAGGTGGCGCTGTTGTCATCGGCCATCGTCTCGCCTTCAGCAACAGCGGCAGGGTCAACGAGGCAGTTAGTAATCTCGACGGTCTTGTGGTAACCCTTCCATCCCACGAAGCCGCCGTTGCCGCTGCCTACACCGTTCTTCTTGAGTACCTTTCCATTGAAGAGGCATCCGTAGAAGGCAATGGTATAGTTGGAATCTCGGCTCCAGCCCACAAAACCGCTGCCGCTGCCGGTGCAGGTGACGACGGCGCTGCTCTTGCAGTTGGTGAACGTGACGGCCTGCTCGCAGAGGCCCACGAAGCCGCCAACCCTGTCTTTTGTGGAGTTGATTTCAACCGTGCTCTTGCAGCCCTCGATGGTGATGCCGCCAAAGAGGTGGCCGATGAGTCCTCCCACGCCGGGGTCGCTGGAGCCTGTGTAGGCAGCGTAGATATGTCCGTCGATGTTGAGGTTGATGAACTCGGCGCCGCCCGACACCTCTACGAAGGGGGCTACGAACTCGGCATCGATGGGGGCTTGGACGGTGCCGTAGTTGAGTGTCAGCGTTTTGTGGTTGCCATCGAAGGTGCCGGTGAAGGCGTGGTTGCTGCCGCCCGCCATCTGCGTCACGGTGATGTTGGCACCGAGTTTCACGGTCTTGCCGCTGAAGCGGTTCCACGTGGCGTTGTCGTTGAGCATCTCGCAGAAGTAAAGCCAGTCATCGGCATTATCAATAAGGTAGATGTCGGTGCCGCCGGAAGGCAGTCCAATAGTGGCGTAGTAGAGGTCGTTGTAGCAGATGCCGTACTGATAGATGGTGGTACTCATGAAGTTGAGGCTCTGTGTCAGGTCGCCTATTGTAGCCGGGGCAGTGGCACGGCTGATGGTCTTGGTGCCGTCGGCGGCGATATAGTTGCTGTTGGTCAGTGTGGGCGTTACGGTGTAGTAAACATGGCTGACGTTGGTCGTGGTGGCATTGTTGTTGTTGCGCACGGCCACAGGATGGAACGAGGCGGTGCCGCTGTACGAGCCGGCGAAGAGGCAATGACTGAAATTGATGGTGTTGCCGTCGCTCCAGCCTTGCAGACCGCCCACATAGTTGTTGCCGCTGTTGGTGATGTCACCGCAATAGACGGTGTTGCTCATGTTGAGGGTGCAGTGGAAGGCGTGGCCCACGACACCGCCGCAGTGGTAGTTATTACCGCTGGGGGTGGTGACGGTGACATTGGTGGCCACCTTGCAGTTGGTGATGGTGTTCACGGTGGAGGCATCAGCGCCACGGGCGAAGCCCACCAATCCGGCGGCGTGTATGGTGCCGACGACGCTACCCGTCACAACGAGATTTTGGATGGTAGCGCCTTTGATTTCGCGGAAGGGTGCGGTGCCCTGCGTCGTGGTCTCGGTGATGTCGACGGTGAGTGTCTTTCCATCGCCGTCGAAGGTGCCCATGAACTCGTTGCCCGCGCTGCCCGCCGATTGCGTGATGCTGATGTCGGCACCGAGTTTCACGGTCTTGCCGCTGAAGTGGTTCCACGTGTTGTTGTCCTGCAAGGCATCGCAGAACACGTCCCAGCCCGTGGCGGTGTGGATGGTGTACTCCGTGCTATCCGTGTTGACGGTGAAATCGTTGGTGCTGTAGGGGCACAGCGTCTGGCCGACAATGGCCTGTATCTGGTCGCTGGTGAGTGTGCCACTATAGGCCGTCGCGTCGTCGTAAAAGGTCTTGCCGGTGGCAATGGCGACGCTTCCGTCCACTGCATAGTAACTGTTGGCGTTGATGAAGTCGGAGTAATTCGTCCAGCCGAGGGTGATGTTGTTGTTAGCCATGACACCATAGGAGTCCCCCGTGGCTCTGACCTTACCGCCGTTGATGATGACGTTGTTGGTAGCCCAGATACCGCTGAGGTTACCAGTGCTGGTAACGGTACCACGGTTGATGGTGATGACGGGGCCACGGATTCCAATCTCACCATTGACGCTGACGATACCGCCGTTGATGGTGATATCGTTGCGCGCATAGATGCATGGAGAGTTGGTGCCAGAATTGCAGGTGGCATTAAGGGTACCGCTTTGTCCGCTCTGTCCGTAGATGGTGAGGGCGTAGTTGACGTTGATGCTATTATAGTTGCCAGAGTTTACGGTCAAGGTCTTGCCGTCACAGAGGATGATAGAGGCGCTACCTGAAAAATACAATTGGCTGTTAAACTCGACATTCTCGCTGACAACATACCAGCCGCCAGGAAGGTTGCTGACATTATCGCCCGTGTGGAGCACGGTGTAATCGGTGCAAGTCTGTGTCGATCCGTTGGCAGCGATGTAACTGACCGGGTCGTTGTCTGCCCACGCCGTAGCGCAGGCCAAGATGAGCGCGAGCAGGGTGAGGGCTGCCCTTTTCAGATGCGTTGTTGGTGTAAATTTGTGTTGCATGATATTAAAGATTTAAAATTTAAAGATTCAAGATTTAAAATTCAAAATTCTAGTAGGTGTTCAAAATTAAACTACATGATTTTTGACACGGGACTTTTTACTATGACCATTGACAATGACCATGACCGCTTTCACAGGAATGCTGAAATTTCAGCTCTTGGTTGAGGTGGTCATTGTCATAGTCACAAGTCATAGTCCCGAATCTCGCGTCCAACATATAAACTACATTTGCTCATCTACTCATTAAAAAAAACGGGTTCAAAAGTAACAAAAACCCCAAAAAGGGATGTTTCATTACTTGAAAAAGATGTATCAAATTTTTAAAAAACGAAATATCAGACAGTTACAAAGGTCTGTTCTGCAGCATTGCGGTATTCGGTGGGGGTCATGGAATAATGCTCGCGAAAGAGACGGTTGAAGGTGGGACGGCTGGCGATGCCGCACTCATCGGCGATGAGGCCCACCGGCTGGTCGGTAGTGGTGAGGAGCGCGGCGGCATGACGGATGCGGTAATGGTTGATGAAGTCGGAGGGTGTCGTGTCGGCACACTCGTGCAGGGCGTCGTACACATATTTGTAGTTGGTGCCGACGAGGCGGGCCAGCGTCTCGTGGTTGGCGTTGGGGTCGGTGAAGACGGCAGGGTCTTCCATCAGCGTGCAAAGACGCTCGTACAGTTGCACGTTGAAAGACGGGTGTTGCGCGTCAGCTTCCGCACCCACAGGGTCCTCCCCCCCCTGCTCTTTATGCTCCTCGTGCTCATTGTACAGTTGGTAGAGCCTACGGTTCTTCTCGGTGAGGAGGCGGTTGTCGCGGTGCACGCGCCAAAGGATGAAGGCCGTCAGCAGGAGCAGCAGCATGGTACCAACGGCGACGATGCGGTAGGTGCGTGCCTCCGACTCTTTCTGCTGGCGGGCTAAACGCTCTTCCTGCAGGTGATAGACGGTGGCAAGCTCGTTGAGCTGTTCACGTTGGTTGTAGTATTCAAGGCTGTCTTGGATGACGGAGGCCCGATGGGTGTAGTGGAGGGCGTCGGCGTAGCGGCCACGCATCTCGGCGGCGACGCTGCGCAGCTGCAGGCCGGTGTAGTAGTTGGCATTGAGGGTGTCACCCCGCGCTATCATCTCGGCATCGATGCGGTCCATGGCCTGGTCGAAGCGGTCGAACTGCCCCAAGCGGTGATAGGCGCTGACCAACATCAGGTCGCAGTCGGGCGACTGGCTCCACCGCGTACGAAACACAGCATCCTCGGCCTCAAGGCCTTTGGCGATGTTGCCCTGCTCGGCGTAGGCGATGGTGAGGAAGGCCAATGTCTGGCCTCGGGCGAAGTCGACAAACTCGGCGGGGTCGAAGCCCTCCTTGTCGATGCTGAAACGCTCGGGATGCTGCTCCAACTCGTCGTAACAACTGAGCATGGCCTCGCAAACATTCACCATCTCATCGAAACGACCGTTATCGTTCAGTATGTGGAGCAGGTTCTTTGATGCGCTGTGATAAGACGTTACGCCGTCGAAGTTGTTCATCTGGCGCAGTTCCTCGATGACGCCCTGCAAGCGGTCGATGCCTTCGTTGGTGTGGCCGGTCAAGGCCTGGGCATGAGCGATATAGCCCTCCATCTTGCCCACGACGTGGTAGCGGCCGGAGGCGTGGGCAAGGCGTGAAGCCTCGGTGGCATAGCGGATGACGGCGGCGTAGTTGCACGACGACTTTTCGATACTTGCCAGCAGGATATAGGTCTGTTCGAGGGTGAGGGTGTCGGTGAGTGCCTCCTTGTGTTCCAGCAAATCGAGGCAGGTCTGACGGGCTAAGGGCATGTTGTCCAAGCCACCGTACTGTGTCACAGCCTTGAGGTACTCGGCACGTGGCCTTGAGAGGTTGCCGACGATGACGGCGGAGTCGATGATGGTCAGTGCCCGCTCCGGCTCGGCGAGGTGGACGCTCATGGCTGTTGCCTCGGTGTATTCGGAATCTGAAAGGGCAGCATCGTCTGCACCCTCTGAAGCACATCCCGCAAGTGCCATCGTGATTGCTAACAAAATGATATATAGCAAGTTTCTCATGTCCACACTTTTGTTCTTTCTGGGCGCAAAAGTACAGAATTAGTTTATTGGAAGCGTGCATTTTGCTAAAAATGTATATCTTTGCCGCTGGAAACTAATCAGAATAAGATTATGACAACGTTACAGTTGAATGCAGAGTTGTATCGCGCCATGGGCGAAATTGCCGACGACGAAGCCTTGATGGCCAAAGTCTTGAAGTATGTAAAGAAGTTGGCCGCCAAAAAGAACGACCCCACACTGATGACGAAAGAGGAGTTTTTCGCCAAGTTGGAGCGGGCAGAGCAGCAAATTGCCAAAGGTGAAGGCATGGCAATGCTTCCCGATGAAGATTTGACAGCATTCTTAAAGCGGAACGGCTATGGCATTTGAGGTTATTATTTCTCCAGAGGCTGCACGGGATTTGCAACGGCTTGGCAAAAGCGAACCCAAAGCATTTGCAAAAGCCAATCGTTTCATTGAGGAGCTGAAAACGCATCCCAAAACAGGACTCGGGCATCCTGAACCGCTGAAGGGCAATCCTGAAGGTCGTTGGAGTCGTGAGATTACGAAGAAGCACAGGCTGGTGTATCGAATCTTTGAGACAGAGGTCTATGTGGATGTGCTCTCTGCCTATGGGCATTACGACGACAAGTAGCATTAGATTTGAGGGCGGAAAAGTAGAGAAAAAACACTTTTACGCAGGGAAAAAGCTACCGTGGAACTGAAGATTTAGGGGAAAACAAAACTTAACGAATCAGGTAAACACCATCTTCCTTGGTGACGGTGACTTCCGAAACAATGGAAATGGTTTCCATCACTTCGTCTATGGATTCCTCATCAGAGAAACGAGCGGTAAGTTTCTTGGAAGCGCAAGACTCCGCAAGATTGATTTCGACCTTGTAGATGTATTCCAAGGCAACGACAATCTTGGAAAGGGTCTCATTGTCGAAGACCATCACATGATTGTCGGCCAGATCCGCTTCCTTTACCTCAGGATAGGTCAATGCCTTCAGTTCGCCTTGAGCGAGATTCAGCACGCCACGTTCGCCAGGCAAAACCACTACTTGCGCAGTTTCGTTCCCCTTTTCATCGAAGGCAGTCATTCTCACCTTGCCTGAATAAAGATCAACGAAATACTTGTCAGAAGCAGGATCAGCATTCAGTAGGAACGATGTGCCCAACACTTCCACATCCATCTTGTCGCAATGGATGATGAAAGGCTTTTCTTCGTTGGCGACGACATCGAAATTGGCAACACCTTCAAAGTCGACGGAACGTGTCGATTTAACAAATTGCTTGGGATAGGTAATCTCGGCATTGCCATTGAAGGTGACTGAAGAGCCATCAGGGAGCAGCAAAGGCATTTCGATGTTTTGCTCATTCGAAGCCACTGTAATCGTAGCGTTCGAAGGCCTCATGACGAGGAATCCCAAGAACAAGGCAACAACAAGCGCGGCTGCAATGCCCGAAACATACTTATAATTTCTGCGGAGCCAAGGCATCTCGACCGTCTTGGTCTCGGCCTCTTCCATCGCATCAATTCTCTGGTTGACCGCATCAAGAGCCGCCTCCACATCGAGAGCATCGTCATCGGGCATGGCAAAATCGGTGAGTTTCCACACCTCATCGGCATCCTTTTGCGTCTTGAAGTAAATCCGGTTTTCCTCCGACTCGGCAACCCACGAAAGCAGTTCAAGGGCATCCTCGGCGGGGCAATTCCCATCGAGATAGCTCTTGACCAAAGCCTCATATTTGTCGTTTACCAAGTTCATTTCAACCGAATTTTTCTTCTTTTTTCATTTATATGACTAATAACTTTGGTTTTACCCTTAGTCAAAAAACGATAAAATTTTGATTTTTTTGAGATTATTTAGGGCGGCCTGCCGAAGCGCCCAATAGAATTAAAGGTACTCTTTCAGCCCTTCCCTAAGTTGCTTGATGGCTGCACTCATGTGAGCCTCCACGGTTTTTTGCGACAAGCCCATTTTCTCAGCGATTTCGGCATACTTCAGCCCTTCGAAACGGCTGGCGAGAAACACCTCGCGGCGCTTTTCCGGCATGTTCTTCAGGACTTGGCGATACGACTCCTCCAAATTGTTCGACTGCAAGGTCTCTGAAGGGTCGGTGGTATCGGTCTCATCGCCATAAATCCTTAGGTGAGCTTCGGCGTGTGAGCGCTCCTTATTAATATAAGTGATAGCGGAGTTGCGCACCGAGGTCAGCATGTAGGACTCGAAAGAGGAGTTGAACGACAGTTTTTCGCGATTCGACCACACTTTGACGAACAAATCCTGGACAATCTCTGCCGCGACATCGGAATCGGCCACAAAACGGATGCAAAAACGAACCAACGGAGTATAGAAACGACGAAAAAGCTGGTTGAACGACTCACGGTCGCCGGCCTTCATTTTCTCGATTTGGATATTGAGTTGGTTTTGATCCATTAATTGCGCTGAAAAAACAGGGCGCAAAAGTACATAATTTTACAAAACGACATACGATTTATTCAAAGAAGCCCCATTAATACCCTATTAATACGCCCATAAAACCGAACGACAGACCTCAAAAAACAGGGTAAAACCAACCTAAGGCAGGGAAACAGAAACATACGGGACAATTAATTCACAAATTTATCGTTTTGTATTTCAAAACATTACGAAATCCGAAATGACTTTTTTGCGAAAATTAATGAGAAAAAAGAAAAGAAAACCTTGACCGATTGAAAAAAGTTGTATTTTTGCAGTCCGAAAAAATAGAGAGTCAGTATCTAATTTAAAGATATCGAGAAATGTACGCAATAGTAGAAATCGCAGGACAACAGTTCAAAGTTGAGAAGGGTCAGCAAATCTTCGTCAACAGACTGCATGAAGAAGAAGGAAGCAAGGTTTCTTTCGACAAGGTATTATTAATTGGAAACGAAGGTTCGACGAAAGTAGGAGCCCCGACGGTAGCCGGCGCCAATGTCGAAGCCACGGTGCTGCAGCACTGCAAAGGCAACAAGATTATCGTTTTCAAGAAGAAGAGAAGAAAAGGATATCAGACATCTAACGGTCACCGTCAGTATCTGAGCAAGATCCAAATTGAAAGCATCATTGATTAAAAACCCGAAAAAACTAAAGAGATATGGCACACAAAAAAGGTGTAGGTAGTTCCGAGAACGGTCGTGAGTCAGCTAGTAAGCGACTCGGAGTGAAACTTTTCGGTGGACAAGCCGCCATCGCTGGCAACATCATCGTTCGTCAGCGCGGCACGAAGCACTATCCCGGCAAGAACGTCGGCATGGGCAAAGACCACACATTATATGCTTTATGTGATGGTATCGTCGAATTCAAGAAGAAGAGAGAAGGCAAGTCGTTCGTCTCCATCCTTCCCGTCGAAGCCGAAGTCACCGAATAAGCAATTCGCAACATAAAACGAATCCCGACCATCGTCCTGATAGTCGGGATTTTTTATATCATAAAATCCAGTTTCCGCCAAAATGCGTATCTTTGCACTCCATTCAAAAGAAACTATTATGAATCTGAGATTAATGACAAAATCGATGCTCCTTTGCGGCTTGTTAGGCGCAGGACTTGCATTGGGCAGTTGCAACAGCAAACCTGAGACCAACATAGACAAGATCGACAACTTGAAAAAACAAGTGCAAGCCGATGCCAAAACCCTGAACGACATCGAAGCCAAGGAGTTTGTGACCCTTCAAAAAGATTTCATGACCTGCGACTCCTTGTTGCAATACCAAAGCCCCGAACAAGTGGACAAGTCGTTCGAAAAACTACAATTGGTGCAAGCCTATATCGAGCAATTCAAGTTCACCAAGCCTTTGATGCAAGCCGACATGGACACCACCCTACTCCAGCTCGACCGCCTCAAGGCCGATGCCGAAAGCCATTACATAGCTGACTCTTTGGTAACGGTTTACATTGAAAAAGAGGCCGAATATGTCGACAAATTAGGCAATCAGGTACGCTATTTCCAAGACCGTTTCAGCAGTTGCCAACAAGACTTGAACGCCCTGAAAAAACAAAAATGACTTTGGCCATGAGATTACGCTGGTTTTTCATTTTCCTGATTAATGCTGCTTTCATCCTCCAGGTGAGTGGTCAAGCCAACTCGAAGGCCAAAGGAAAGAGAATGGATGCACAGCAGAAGGAGCAAATCCAAATCGACGAGCAGTTAGCCAGCCAATCCTACCGTGACCAAGACTATGAGAAGGCTCGTGACCTATACCTTCAACTCTTCGAAAAAACAGAACAACTATCTCATTTTCAGCAATATATTGATTGTCTTATCCAATTAAAAGACTACGACAAAGCCGAAAAGGAGCTGAAAGCGTATGCCAAAAAGCACCCCAATTACTACAGAGCCGACACCGACCTCATCTATATCTACACCTTGCAAGGCAAAACCGACAAAGCCAAAAAGCAATTCAACGAGATACAGAAAAACCTGCCCGACAACGCCAACGCCATCAGAAACTATGGTTATGCCTTGCAAGCCCGAAACCTGAATGACATGGCCATGGCCATTTTCGAAAAAGGCAACACGCTCCTCGAAGGCAAGGAGACTTTCTATATGGACCAGGCCAATCTCAGCCTGTCGTCACTCAACTATCAGGATGCTTTCCGATACTATTTCAAGGAGGTGGAGACACATCCCGGGCAATACAACAATGTCCGCAACCGCCTGCAAACCATGCTGTTTTACGATGTAAACAACAGCATCTCCGACGAGTTGCGCATCGCCTTGCTGAAACAAACCCAAGAACATCCCGACAACCTTGAATATGCCCAGCTCCTCGTTTGGTTTGCCCTGCAACAAGAAGACTACGACATTGCCTTGGCACAATGCCAAAGCATCGACCGCAAGACCCACGACCAAGATGCGCAAATCCACAACTTGGCGAGTATCTGCCTAAATAATAAGCAGTTCGATATTGCGAAGGAAGGTTACAACTACATTTTGGACAAAGGCAAGAGCAATCCCTTCTACGGACTAGCCCTCACGGGACTCATCAAAGCCGACTACCTGAAATTGAAAGCCGAGAACCGAAATGACGCTAAGGCATACGAAAAACTATCACGGCGTATCGAGGAAGCCTATAATGACATCAACACCAACGACTTGGCCAAACTCACACAAATCCAGGCCGACATTATGGCCTATCATCTCGACCAAACTGACGAAGCCATCGCTCTGCTTACCAACACCATAGCGACAGTGAACAGCAAACAAGGTCAGGCTGAACTGAAATTAGAGTTGGCCGACATCTATCTCCACAAAGACGAGGTTTGGGAGGCCACCTTGCTCTACAGCCAAGTCGACAAGAGCCTGAAAGAAGAACCGTTGGGCCACGAAGCCCGCTTCAAAAATGCACAACTGCGCTATTTCATCGGTGAATACGAATGGGCCGAGAGTCAATTGAAGGTGCTAAAAGCCGCCACATCGAAACTCATCGCCAACGATGCCATGACGCTCTCGCTCGTCATCAAGGACAATTTGGAAGTCGACACCTTGGGCTTGGAACTCAACCGTTTGGCACGTGCCGATTTCAGAATCTACCAGCAACGCGAAGACGAAGCCCTCGCCCTACTCGACGACATCATCGCCACGGGCAACGAAATTAGTAAGCCTCACGCCCTATTCCGCAAGGGAGAGATCGAAGAAAAGCGGAAAGATTTTGCCAATGCCGAACAACTGTTTTTACAGATTGTGGAGCAGTACCCCGAAAGTTACATGGCCGATGCTGCCTTGATGCACGCTGCATTAATCGAACAAAACGAATTGAAAAACAAAGCCTTGGCGGGAGAGCATTACGAGAAGTTGATTGACGAATACCCGACGAGCATTTATACCGCTCAGGCGAAGAAAAACTATAGAAAGTTGTAAGTTGTTCAGTTGTTCAGTTACTCAGTTGAGAGTTGGCTGGACAACTGAATAACTGAACAACTATAAACTGAACAACTGATAATGAACGAAGTCAGACCCAAAAAGAGTTTAGGCCAGCATTTCCTGACCGACCAAAACATAGCGAAACAAATCGTGGAGCAGCTGTCGCCCGATGTGGAGAGCGTCATCGAAGTGGGTGCCGGCACGGGCGTGTTGACCCAGTATTTGGTGCAAGATGTCCTCGACAAGTTCCACGTCATCGAAATCGACAAGGAGTCTATCGCCTATCTGGAGAAACATTTCCCCATGCTCGGCGAACGGCTCATCGAAGGCGACTTCCTTCGCACCGACCTCAGCCAATTCGGCCAACAAAACATGGCCATCATCGGGAATTTCCCTTACAACATCAGCAGTCAGATTTTCTTCCAAGTGCTGAAATACAAGGAACAAGTCGTTGAAGTGGTGGGCATGGTACAGAAGGAAATGGCAGAGCGCATGGCCGCCAAGGAAGGCAGCAAGACCTACGGCATTTTGAGCGTATTAATGCAAGCTTGGTACGACATCGATTACCTCTTCACGGTACACGAGAACGTCTTCAACCCTCCTCCGAAGGTAAAATCTGCCGTTATCAAAATGCGGCGCAATGCCGTCACCGACTTGGGCTGCAACGAGAAGCTGTTTGTGAGCATTGTCAAGCAGGCCTTCAACCAACGCCGCAAGACCATGCGCAACTCGCTGCGCCCATTAATCAGTCCCGACATTATCGAAAACGAGGTTTTCAACAAACGCCCTGAACAACTTTCGGTGCAGGAGTTTATTGATTTGACGAATTTGATTGGGGGAAATCCCATCGGATAACATCTTTTTTTCGGGAAAAAGACCTCTTTCCGAGAATAATGCTATTTTTGCATCATAAAACCAATGCATTATGAGCACGCAATCTATGATACAAATCATCGCCAAGTATTTCGAGACGCAACCCGTCCTGAAGGCATGGCTTTTCGGCTCCTTTGCCCGAGGCGAAGAAAAACCCTGGAGCGATGTGGATATTCTTTTCGTCCCAGACCGTTCTGGAAAACCTTTTACGCTACTAACAATGGGAGGTATGTATCTGGACTTGAGAGAATTACTTGGCCGTGAAGTGGATTTGGTCGAAGATGGTTCATTGCGTCCGTATGCCGTTGATAGTGTCGAACGCGACAAACAATTAATCTATGAGAGAAAGAGCGAGAGATAAAGGAAGGCTTGAAGACATCATCGAGTATTCCAACAACATTACGAAATTCATACAAAACGTGACTTTTGAGGAGTTCTCTTCAAATGCGCTTATGTATTTTGGCGTGATGAAGAATGTTGAGGTGGTTGGTGAGGCGGCTTTCATGCTAACCATAGCCTTCAAAGTGGCTCATCCCGAAACGCATTGGAAAATGATTGAAAGCATGAGGCATATTTTGGTTCATGATTATGCCCACGTTATTTCTGAAACCCTATACGACACTGCTGTCAACGACATTCCCGAATTAAGAAAGCAAGTTGAAGGCTATCTAAAAGAAACCGATTGGAACGAATGGGAAAACGGCGAAGACTTGTTCAACGACCCTCAAGATGCAGTGTATAAGAGCATTGTTGGAATGGCTCGGAATATGAGGGCAAGAGGGATGTCGTCCCAAGAAATCGCAGAAATCACTGGGCTTTCAGATTTAGAAATCAACGAATTATAATCTATTGCACTAATTGATTCTGACCTCTTTCCGCATCGCATGCCTCACCGTGAGGAAAGCCGAAGTGCAACCCACCACCAGAATCGTGGCGAAAATCAGCAGCACGTCTTTTAATTTCAAAAGCACTGGATAGGCATCCACGACATAGTTGCCGCCCGTGCCGAATTTCACGAAACCGAACTGCTGCTGCAAGAGCACCAAAATGATGCCCAACAGCAATCCGATGATACCACCCGCCACGGAAATCAGCAGGCCTTCATTCATGAAAATCTTCTGTATGAGGCGTTTATCGGCACCCATTGATTTCAGGATTTCGGTGTCCTTGCGCTTATCGATCATCAGCATGGAGAGCGACCCGACCACGTTGAAGGTAGCCAAAATCAAGATGAACGTGAGGATGACATACACCGCCCACTTCTCGGAACGCATGATTTTGTATAACGTTTCCTGCTGCTCCTGCTGGTTTTTCACGGTGAAGTCCTCCCCTATTATAGTGCCGACCGACTTCTTTATCTTGCTTAAATCCGCATTAGGGATAGTGAAAAGTTCCACATTGGTGGCTTTATTCTCGTATTCAAGCAGTTCCGAGAGCCAATCGAAAGGCACAAGCACCATTTTCTCGTCTTGTTCCTGCTCGGTGGAGAACACGCTACGTACGGTCAGCACATCGGAGTTGAAACTGTTTTCGAGGCTCATCAGCGAGGCATTGCCGCGCTTGGGTACATAGATGCGCACCATCGCGTAGGGATTGTAGGCATTGATGCCGAGATACCACGCCACACCTGCGCCCGGAACGGCGAAATCATGTTCTTCATCATCAGCAAGTTGCAAGCCATCATTACCAAAGACGATTTCGTTCAAGCGGTCAATCTGTTGGTACTCCAAACCGACACCCTTCACTTGACCGATATGCTGCTTGTCGTTGGCACGAAAAAGAGCATCTTCGGTAATCGTTGGAATCACATACTCAACGCCTTGAATGTCTTTGAGCTGGCCTAAAGGGAACGCCGTCAAATCGATGGTTTTGCCTTTCACGGCGGAGATTTGCAGGTCAGGCGTGAGACGGCTGTTCATCGACGAAATCACTTGTTCCAAGCCATTGAAGGCCGACAGCACCACGATGAGCGCAAACGAGCCGACACTAATACCCAAGATGGAAATCCATGTGATGATATTAATGAGGTTGTGGCTCTTTTTGGCTAACAGGTAACGGTTTGCTATGAACAGCGGCAGTCTCACTTTTCGGGATGCAGCAGGTTGTCGATGTTTTCGATATAGTCGAGCGAGTCGTCCTCAAAAAAGCGCAGCTCCGGCACGACGCGCATCTGGTGACGGATACGGTTGCCCAAAAGTCCACGAATGGCTCTGGCATTTTGGTTCACCTCCTCGACCACCTTTTTCTTGTCGTCGACGCCAAAGACGCTTAAGTACACGTTGGCATAGCCGAGGTCGGAAGTGACCCTCACGTGCGTTACGGTAATCATCAGCATCGGGACTGCAGGTTTCAGTTCCTTTTGAAAAATATCACCTAATTCCTTTTGTATCAGTTTGTTTACTTTTTCTAATCTTTTGCCGTCCATCTCTTTTCAGTTGTCAGTTATCAGTTGTTCAGTTGTTCAGTTGATGGGCTGTCACACCAAGGCAGCCTGATAATGCGGGGATTAAAATCGCCCGAAAACATAGGGTCGCCCTTTCAGGGCTTATTAATGGTTGCAAAAATAGGCAAATCTTTTGAAATCTTGCGGTTTTCATTTCTTTTGATTAGTTTTGCGGTCTGAAAAGTCGAATTGATGACAAAAAACAAGTTCAAATATCAAGAATTGTTAGACAAGTTGGTCTCAGAAGGATGCCAAATGCCGCCTTTGTTCGAGCCAAACGGTATTCAAGCGTGCCGTTTTGCATTTTCATCATCAAAACAAAACCATATTCCCCAATATGTAAGCAACCCGAGAAGAATGCTTGATGATATCAATAAAGGCAAAAGCGACACTTCTCTCCTTGCCCTTTCGTGTTTCGCAACAAGTCCTCAAGCCGAGTCGTTCTATCATAATCTGCGCAAGGCATTCAAGAATGCGGAACGAGCAATAGGAGACTCATTAGCGGAGGGAACTCTGAACAATGAGGACGGACAAAAAACCGCCAACAGCCCCAATGGCCACTTCGACTTTTACGAATTTGAAAACTGCAATTTGAACAAATCATTCAAAATTACAAAGTTATTATGAAACAATTAGAAGGATTTGACATACAATTTGATTTCAGCAAATACAAGAAAATAGCCGACTTGATTTATTTTGACGGACCTTTCCTTTCCCATTATATCAGTGAGAAAGGCGATGACTATCTGTTTTATTGGGTTGACAAGGATGAGAATGACAACCGCTGGCTTGTGCTTCGCGTCAGCCTTGCCAATTTGCAGAAATACATCGACAAGGAACTATCTCTGCGCGAGTTGATTGAGACCCCAAACGACGGCTATCTTTATTCTGTTGATATTGACAACAACATCAATTACCATAATATCAAACTTATTCAACCATCCGCTTTGCCTGAAGAGTATCTTCCTGGAGCGGATTCATACTACGCTTTTGAGCCTGTGCCAACTCTTGACGCTAACGAACTGATGACATACGAATTGACCATTCCATACAAAGAACGCCATAGTTTGGAGGAGTTTTTGCTCAAAGTCGGTTTTCCCGTCTCCGCTTTGAAAAAGGTAGTATCGCGGGCAGCTGTATTCTAAATCAACAATCCTCATGAAAACAAGCCTTAAAGCCATAACCCTTTTGGTTCTGTTGTTATGTGTTGTGTTTTCCTATGCTCAGGAACCAAAAGCATCCACCAACTACGTTGAGAACGAATTCATCATCTGGTTGGGACAAGGCGTGGATGCTGCGATTTTTGCCACCGACTCGAATGTGGGGATTTCGCCCAAAAGATTGTTATCCAAAAGGCTAAACATCTGGCTTTTTGAGATTGCCGACAAGGCTGAATCACGAGAAAAAAAAATGGAGCGACTTTGGAAGAATCCTGATGTTCGCGTTATCCAGAACAACCATACCAACATCATGCTGCGTGAGGCGATTCCTGACGATCCTTACTATGGCCAACAATGGGCACCTGCCATCATGAACCTACCGCAAGCGTGGGAGGAATTTACCACGGGCGGCGTCACGGCAACGGGCGACACCATAGTGGTGGCCGTCATTGACGGTGGCGCCGATTGGACTCACGAAGACCTGAATTGCTGGATAAACAACCGTGAAATCCCTAATAACGGCATCGATGACGACAACAATGGTTATGTGGATGACTATCGTGGCTGGAATGTTTACAACCACAGTGGAAATGTCAGCAGCAATCACCACGGCACCCATGTTTCGGGCATCATCGGAGCGGTTGGCGACAATGGAAAAGGCGTTTGCGGCGTGAATTGGAACGTGAAAATCATGTCCATTTGCGGAAATTCGAGCAATGAATCCATCGTGGTGGAGGCCTATTCCTATGCATTGGAAATGCGCGCCCGCTACAATGAAACCAACGGTGAGGAAGGTGCTTTCATCGTGGCCACCAATTCATCGTTTGGCGTCGATTACGGGAATCCCGATGATTATCCCATCTGGTGCTCGATGTATGACGAACTGGGAAGTGTCGGCATATTGAATAGCGTGGCTGGCCCAAACATGAACGTGAATGTCGATATGGATGGCGATGTGCCGTCTACTTGTCCTGGCAACTATCTGATAGGCGTCACCAACACCACTTCACAAGATATGAAATTTGGCAGTGCTGGCTACGGCATCGAAAACATAGACCTTGGTGCACCCGGCACGAGCATCTATTCCACAACGCCTAACGATGGCTACGGCAACTCCACCGGAACCTCGATGGCTACTCCACAAGTCTCTGGAACCATTGCGCTGATGTATGCCGCCCTGCCCGAGGAAATGATGCAGACATGTAAAAGCGACCCCGCCAATTTCTGTCTTTCCGTGAAGCAATCCCTTTTCGACGGTGCCGACCATCTTTCTACCCTTGATGGATTGGTTGCATCGGGCAGGAGATTGAACGCCTACGGCGCGATAGAAAACCTTTTGAACCAAACGGTTACGCCTGTTCTGAAGGGTAATGTCAAAATTGATGGCGAGCCTGTTTTCGGGCAAACCCTGACCGCTATAAGCGAGTTGAGTTCAATTTCCACTATTCCCGACTTGGGCGAATTGAGTTACCAATGGAAACGCAGCACAACCAACATTGAAGGTGCTGTTTCCCAGACTTATACATTGACAGATGATGATATTGATGAAAATATTAGAGTACAAGTGACTGTCGAAAATTGCATCGGAAGTGTGGTTTCGCCCTTTGTCGGCCCTGTCAGAAAGGCAGAACAAGACATGCCTGAAGCCCCGCAAATGGAGAGCAGCACCGACACGAGCATCACCCTCGTTCCTGAGGAAGGCTGCGAATACAACATCAACAACGGCGATTGGCAAAGTTCTCCGTTTTTTGAAGGCTTGACTCCAAGCACTTCATACACTTTTACGCAACGTAAAATGGAGACAAGTTCTCATTATGCCTCCCCAGTGAGCCCCGAAGCGGTGTTTTGCACCACACCATTAACTCGTCTCTGCGAGAGCCACAGAAACACCTTCAAAGTCTATCCTAACCCTGCCAAGGGATATGTAATCATTGAAGGCACCGGCACTTTAACCATCACGAACACCCTCGGCCAAACCATCATAACCAAGGAAATCAAAGGCAAAGAAAACGTGGAATTGCCGCAAGGGTTGTATTTTGTGACCATGGGTAGCGAAACGCATAAAATTGTGATGGAATGATGTTTCACATTATTTCCATATCTTTGCGCCCTTAAAAGTGGGTAATACCCGACCATCACCTATGGTCTTGTGGCCTGTTTCGTGTCGGAAACCGAAAAGAAATAACGAACATGAAGAAAAAGCGCAAATATACATGTATCCTCTTGGCACTGTTGGCCGTTGCGGTGCCAGCCTTGGCCGTTTTTACGGGAATGGATTTGAACGACACATTGGCCAACCTACGGCGGGAACTGAGCTATGACTACCAGCAAATTGCCCAGACGCAAGACGAATTGAAGGAGTATTACGACGGTCAACACAAGCAGATGGTGGAGATTGCCAAGAAATGCAATGACCAATCGCTGATGCTGTATTCCCAAAAACAGGACTACACCTTCGACATCAGCTATGCATTGGAGAAGGTGACCCAAGAATACGAAGACTTCAACAAGAATCGCACGCCTTACGACCGCATCGTGACCAAGTTGAATATCGAAATCAACCGCTATGCCCGACTGATTGAATCGCTTCGCCGCCTTCCTCCTGAGTTGAAAGAGGTGGGATTGGTGCCCGACAGCCTTGCCTATCATAACGACTCATTGGATGCCCACTTGGAGCACAACGAAAGCCTTTTGGAACAAAAACTGTATGAGCAGGTGGACCTTATCATGGCTATCATTGCGACGCAGGACACAATGGCCAATGACTCGTTGGCACTGCGGGACAGCCTTGCCTGTTTTATTGATACGGCAAAAGCCCTTCAGGCGCACAGCGAAATCCTTATGGAGGAAAAACTGCCTGAACAGGAGACAGCCGTCGTTGACTCGATGGCAACGGTGCAGGACACAACGGCCATTGAGGCAAGCACTTCGCCGTTCATGCTGAACGAAATAGGCCAGATGGAACGCGACTCGTGCATTTTCTATGCTTCACAACTGCTGAGAATCTATGCCCAGACACGCGAAGTGGTCATGGCCGATAGTACATACTACATCGAAGCCTGGCTGCGCATGAAGGAATCATACGACTATGCACAGGATTACTACAAGATCCTACAGAACAGCGTGTTCGTGGAGGGCCAAACACCTTGGGGACAAATCCTTAGAAACCCTGCTGTCTACTGGAAACAAGCCAAAACCGCTATGGAAGAGAAATTCACCACGAATTTTTTCCAAAAGCTATCAGACTACGGTGAATCGGACAATATCAGCAAGGACAGCCGTATCAAAAACTCGGCAACGTTGTTCTGGATGGGGGTTTACATTTTATCTTTCTTTGTCCTATGGGGCATTGCTGCCCTGCTGATGCTGCTTGTTTATCGTTTTGTAAAACCATTGCAGCACGTAGCAAAAGAACAAAGGCGTTATATCGCCCTTTTATTAGGATGTGTCCTATTTATCGTCTTAAGTATTGAAACCACGCTTGACGACAGGGCGACCAAGTCTATCTTGCTGATGCACACGTTCATCCTGCTGCTGATGGCCATCACGATGGCGCAGCTCATCCGCCTGGAACCCAGCAAACTCAAGCATGGCATCCGAAACTATCTGTCCACTATTTTCACGGCGCTCTTTGTCATCGGTTGCCGTGTGCTTTTCCTGCCTAACGCTTTCTTGAATTTTATCTTCCCTCCCCTTTTGCTACTGATGACGGTATGGCAATTAATTACCAATTTGCGACGGAGCAAGAAATCGGAGCGCGCCGATGCCATTATTGGATGGTTCTCCTTAGGCGTCACCGCCCTTGCCATGTTCATCAGTTGGGCCGGTTACATCTTCTTGGCCCTCATTATCTTGGTTTGGTGGTATTTCCTGTTGACTGCCATTCTTGCCATTGTCACAATCAATCACCTGCTGTATTGGTACAAAGAGAATCGGTTGAACAAACGAGTAGAAAAACACAAAGCACAGATTACCTATTTGTCGGGTCCAGCCAAGGAGAAGCTGTTGTTTTCCGCCACTTGGTTCTATGACTTAATACATGATGTGGTCGTCCCGCTGATGGTGCTGGTGTCGTTCCCGTTGTGTATCCGTTGGGCACTGAACATCTTCGAGTTCAACGACTTGTATCGTCAAATTTTCATCGAGCCTTTCATCCAACATGAAGGAGCAGAAGGATTCAGGGTGTCGTTGTATTACCTATTGTTCCTTACGGGACTGTTCTTCGTGTTCCGCTACCTGAACAACGCCATCCACACCATCTGGCAACAGGCCCAGTACAACCGTTTTCTCCGCAAGTACAACCGCAAAACCATCCGCAACAACGAAATCAACCTTTCGTTGGGCAACAGCCTCATCACCGTCTTCGTTTGGTTTGTCTACATTTACATCTTCATCGTCACCTTGCGCATCCCCACCAGTTCGATGGGTCTTATCGCAGGCGGTTTGTCGGCTGGTATCGGTATTGCACTGAAAGACATCATCAACAACTTCGTTTACGGCATCCAACTCATGGGCGGACGCTTGAGGGTTGGCGACTGGATTGAATGCGACGGCGTACGCGGTGCGGTCACCGACATCAACTACCAAAGCACACAGGTGGAGACCATCGACGGCGTCACCGTCTCCTTCCTCAACTCCGCTCTCTTCGCCAAGAGTTTCACCAACCTCACCAAGAGCAACTCATACGAATGTCTCAAGCTGCATGTAAGCGTGGCCTACGGCACCGATTTGCAGCGTGCACGCGAAGTCCTTGTTGAAGCCATGCAGGTGATGCGCACCAAAGACGCATACGGCCGCGAAATCGTGGAGCCGAAGAAAGGCATCTATGTGGTGTTTGGAGCCTTTGGCGACAGTGGTGTCGACATCATAGTGAAGCAATACGTCTTGGCCGCTGAGCGTGTCGCCTACGCCGACCGTGCCCCGGAAATCATGTACAACGCCCTGAACGCCGCCGGCATCAAGATTCCGTTCCCGCAGCGCGATTTGCATATTATCAAGGACGATGATGATTCTGAGGAATGATCAGCTTCTTGAGAAATACGCTTCCACTGCATAAAGAGGGATGTTTTCCATCCAGCCTTGGTCAATATAAGGTTTCATACTACAACGCAGGCCTTTCAAGTTCAGCGACTTGAAATCCTCTTTGACAAAGGTGGAAAGTGACTTGGATTTGACATTTTCCTCGGCCTTGACTTCCAACGGGACAACCCTGTCAGGTGTTTGAACCAGAAAATCGACTTCTTGGGTCGAACCATCTTTACTATAATAGTAGACTGGAATCTGGGCAGATGCCGTAATTTGTTGAAGCACATAATTTTCGGCAAAGGCTCCTTTGAATTCAACAAAGGCATTGTCGCCCAAGAGCATGTCGGACGGCTTCGTTTCGCATAATGTAGCAAACAACCCACAATCAAGCAGATAGATTTTGAAAGCAGCGCTATCCATATAGAATTTCAATGGTTGCCGAGGCTGATTACAACGGTTTACCTTAATGACAAGTCCGGCATCAACCAACCATTGAATGGCTGTCTCGAATTGAGCGGCACGAGCGCCCTTTTTGACTACTCCGAAAATGAACTTCTTGTTTTCTTTGGCCAACTGGACAGGAATACTGTCCCAGACCATACGGATGCGCTGCACTTCGGTCTTGGTGTGTTTCGAGAAATCCATATAATAGGCCTCCAAAATTTCATGATGGATTTTTCTCACCACTACCGGGTCATGGGTTTCAATCCATTTTGCCACGGCTTCGGGCATCCCGCCTGTAAAGAAATACTGACGAAGCCATTCGACACACTCCACATTGAGCAATCGCATAGTATCGTAATCAAGTTCTTTGATGGCCTCGGATAGTTTTTCCCTATGCGATGCCGAAAGAAATTCGGAAAAGGTCATCGGATACATTCTCAAAGTATTCACTTTTCCAACAGGAAACGATTCGTCCTCCTTCAACGAAATCCCCAAAAGCGAACCCGCCACAGCCACATGTAGATCGGGCTTGTTTTCGCAAAAATACTTCAGACTGGCAATGCCGTTATGCACCTCTTGGATTTCATCAAAAACAAGAAGCGTTTCACCTGGAACAATCTGTTGCTCCATTTGGATGCCGATTTGATACACAATCCTTTCGATGTCGAAATCCGAAAAAAGATTCATGGCAAAGTCATTATTATGGCAATTGACATAAACCAAATTCTTGAACTCGCGACTGCCAAATTGCTTTAATATATATGTTTTCCCCACTTGGCGCGCACCCAACAGCATCAATGGTTTACGCCCTAAGGCGTTTTTCCATTCTATAAGTTTGGTATAAATAGTCCTTTCCATACTGATACAGATTGAATTACACTGCAAAAATACAATTTTATGAGGGAATAACAACACAAAAATGACATTTTTATGAGGGAATAATAACACAAAAATGACATTTTTATGAGGGAACACAGACTTTTTCTGTCCTATTCCCGCCGTTTCGAGTCCATGATGATGGTCACTGGCCCGTCATTCAGCAGTTCTACGGCCATCATGGCGCCAAACTCGCCGCATTGCACTTCGCGGCCCGAGACCTCAGCAAGGCGTTTGAGAAACAATTCATAAAGCGGAATCGCCTGCTCGGGGCGGGCGGCACGAATGAAACTCGGGCGGTTGCCTTTCTTAGTCAAGGCGTGAAGCGTGAACTGGCTCACCACAAGGAACGAGCCTCCAACTTGGTTGATGTCGAAATTCATTGAGTCGTTGCCGTCGTCAAAGATGCGGAGTTTCGTGAGTTTCTGGCAAAGCCATTCCACATCCTCTTGCGTGTCGGCCTCCTCGATGCCCAGCAGAATCAACATACCAAGTCCGATTTCCGACTTCACCTTGCCGCCAATCGTGACGGAAGCGTGGGTTACTCGTTGTGCTACAATTCTCATTTTCTTTTGACTTCGGGACTACTGGACTTCGAGACTACGGGGCTTCAAAACCTGATTTGTCTCGCAGTCCCGCAGTCTCGCGTCTCGTAGTCAATGCATTAATTTGAAAATCATTTCCCTATACAAATCCTTTTCGCTCGTGTCGCCGCTGCCATAACCTTTCGACTTCATGTCGAACTCGCGGAGAATCGAGATGCAGCGGATGCAGGTAGCAGGAGGATAGTTGCGTGAAGCAGCAAGATAATCCTTGACAAAATACGGATTCACACCCAAAACGCTGGCCAGGTTGCCTTGCGACTTGTCCTGCGTGCAATGCAGCTTGATGAGTTTGGTGAAATAGCCATAAAGTGTTATCGCCGTGACCAACAGCGGATTATCTTTTCCATTGTCGCCAAAATAATTGACAATACGGTTGGCTTTCAGCACATCGCGACTGCCGATGGCGTTCTGTAACTCAAAGACATTGAAGTCCTTGGATATACCAATGTTGCGCTCCACGTCAGCATCATCGATGCTCTTGTTTTTGGGCAGGGCGATGGTAAGTTTCTTCAGTTCGTTGGCAATTTTGTGGAGGTCAGTGCCAAGGAAGTCGGCCAACATCTGCGTAGCTTTGGGTGTGATGGAATAGCCTTCTCCTTTCAGGTAATTCTGAATCCAGCCAGGAATGTTGCTGTCGTACAGCTTTTTCGACTCAAACCAAACCCCTTTCTTGTCGATCTTCTTGGCCAAGGTCTTGCGTTTGTCGAACTTCTTGTATTTATAAACGAAAACAAGCAAGGTCGTCTCAGGAATAGTGTCGAGATAAGCCTCGAAGTTTTCCAAGTTCTTCACATCTTGCGCTTCCTTGACGATAACCACCATACGGTCACCCATCATCGGGAAGCTGCGGGCGTGGTTGGCGATGGTTTCCACATCCACATCACGGCCATAGACCACTATCTGGTTGAAGGCACGGTCAGCCTCGTCCAAGGCTTCGTTCTCGATGGTGTCCGAAATCATGTCGATGAAATACGGCTCCTCGCCCGTCAGGAAATAGATAGGCGCGAAGTTCTTCTTGTGAATGTCGGAAAGGATTTGATCGTATGTCATTATTGTTGTTTTTTGTCACGGGGCCTTCGACAGGCTCAGGCGCCCTTAGTTTCAGAAAACTCAAAGGTCCCTGAGCCTGTCGAAGGGCCGTCCTGAAATCTAGAATTTCAGATGTTTCACCGTGATACCATTATTAATCAATTGCCGTAGCGAGTCGATGCCGATGCGCAGGTGCTCGCCGACGAAATTCTTGCTGACCACCTTGTCGCTTTCCTCGGTCTTGACGCCTTCGGGCACCATGGGGTTGTCGGAAACCAAAAGCAGTGCACCTGTCGGGATTTCGTTGTGGAACCCGACCGTGAAAATGGTGGCCGTTTCCATATCGACGGCCATGCAGCGAATCTTGCGGAGATAGTCCTTGAACTCATCATCGTGTTCCCAAACGCGGCGGTTGGTAGTGTAGACCGTTCCCGTCCAATAGTCGCGGCCATAGTCACGGATGGTGGTGGAAATGGCTTTTTCGAGACTAAATGCAGGAAGGGCTGGCACCTCGGGCGGAAAGTAGTCGTTGGAGGTACCTTCACCGCGGATGGCGGCAATAGGAAGAATCAAATCGCCAACTTTATTGATTTTCTTCACGCCGCCGCATTTGCCAAGAAACAGCACCGCCTTAGGCTTGACGGCACTCAACAAATCCATGATGGTGGCGGCATTGGCGCTGCCCATGCTGAAATTGATGATGGTAATTTCGCCATCTGTAGCGCATGGCATCGACTTATCGCGCCCAACCACCTCCACGGCCTGCCATTCGGCAAAGCGATCGACGTAATTCTGGAAATTGGTCAGCAGGATATACTTTCCAAACTTCTCCAAGGGCAGACCCGTATAACGCGGCAGCCAGTTCTCTACTATTTCTTGTTTGGTTTTCATTTCGATGAATATTTGTGCAAAGGTAAGCTTTTTTTCTTATGTATCTCATGATATTATCCCCATCCCATCTTTTTACGGATTTCCATACACACTTCATCAAACCGTTCTTGCTCTCTCACCCATTCTGGCAAGTCTCGATTCATCCAGCCAATCACTTTCAACATCTCGTCGTGGATTTCTTCCACTCTGTCCAAATTCCAGCATATAGATTCATTATGAAACACTCTGTTTCGAAAACGTCGAAACATATTCAAAGGGGTTGAAACATTTCTACGTTGCCGTTCTTGACGAGGCATATATGGGAAAGCTCTGCGTAATGCTTGCCATAGAGTTCGTTCATACTCGCTGTTCAGCAAAGAAACCCAAAAGCCGAGGGTGAGTTCCGCTACAATCTTCGACGGTGTAATCTGCTCATGACGTGCTGTAATATGTTGATTGGCCTCTGTAATATACCGATTCAAGCTCCGCAATCCAGGTGTGGTCGGGAATATGACATACCAATCCTCTCGTCCAGTCATAGTTTCCAACTCACGGCACAATGCATTCCGTAAAGTGACTTCCATCACCGAAAGGCTTGTATAGAGCGATTCCGACAGCATCAAATTGCATTCATAATGGGCAATTGCTTTTGCCTCATCATCTGGATAAAGGGCAAAATATCGCTCCATTCGCTTCGTCGAGAAAACTTTTTCAAAGAATTGCTTGTTACTTCCCATTTTATTTGTACTTTTGCCTCGCAGTCCCGGGCGTTCCTCTCCCAGATATTTAGATGCTGGTGATGAATCCGGGTTTTTTTATTGCCTTTCTGTGATTGCAAAATTAGCAGTTTTCCTGTCTATTGCAACAATTTTGTGAATTTGTTTTGAAAACGATTTGTTCAAGAGTTTTATATGACCCACTACCCCATAAAAATACTCATGGCTTTCGGCTGCACTTTTGAGACCGGAAGCGACGAATTTTTCGAATGGCTGATGCGTAACGGCTATCCCGAATTGGGTGCCTTCAGCCGAGCTATACAAGGCGAAGCTAAAGCCAAAGAATGGCTCATGAAGAACGGCTTTCTACAATTGGTGGCCATCGACAGCGTCATCGACAAAGATGAAAATGCCGAAGTATGGCTCGCCAAAAACCATTTCGAGGTCGACTTAGCCTTCGCAAAAGCCATCAATTGCGACGACGACGCCACGGAATGGTTAGAGAAAAACGATCTTCAGGTTTTTGTTATTCTGGCTAAAAAAATTCGTAAATATTTGGATGACAAATATTTAGACTACCACAAAATCCAATTTTAATTTCAAGCGCATTTTTTTGGCTTACGATAAAGAAAAAAATCCTAACTTTGCCGCCAATCAGAAAGAGTAAAAAATCAGAAAATCATACTACAATGAAAAAAGGATTATCCATCGTCATCAACATTGTACTGTTTGCCATCATCGTGCTCTTAGCAGTGCAAGTCGTCAAGAGCATCCAAGCTCCCATCAAGTTCAACCACGAGCAAAAAGCCCGTGAAGCTAAGGTCGTTGATCGCCTCATCGACATCCGCAATGCCGAGGTGCTTTACAAAAACGCAACCAACAAGTACACGAACAACTTTGACTCTTTGATTAAGTTCTGCCAAACGGCCGAAATCCCGATTGTGAAAATCGTTCCCGACCCGACCGATACCACCTTTACCCGCACCATCAACGACACCATCGGTTTCGTTAAGGTGATGGACTCCATCAGAGGAGGTCGCGACAATTTCAACATCAACGACATGAAATGGGTGCCTTTCAGCCAGCCGCAACAGCAGTACGAACTCGAAGCTGGTACCATTCAGCGTAACGGTATCGAAATCCCTGTCTTCGAGGCCCGCACACCTTACGAAGTCTATTTGGCCAATCCAGGTGCCGCCTTCAGCGACAAGGAATGGAAGCAACGCGTCAACAACGCCAAGGCTGAAAAGGAAAGCATCAACCGTTATGCCGGTCTGAAAGTTGGCTCTATGGAAGAAGCCACCACCGACGGTAACTGGGAGAAACTCTAAACCGTTAGGATGAATGACGGCATCGTTGAATCCTTATATCTCACAATTCGGTGAGAAGTTTGATGCCGAGAAGTCATCGCAATACAGATTGACCATCCAATTCTCGTTGGGTGGTCTTTCTTTTGCCCTTCTCGATGCAACAACTCAAACGCTTATCGCCTTGGAATGTTACCAGTCGGACTTGCTGACCGACAGCGACGACTTGTTCCGCGCTTTGGAACGGGCTCTGGAATCAAAAGGGCTAAACAACAAGGCTTTTCAATCTGTAACCAGCCTCATCGACAACCGTTACAGCACCCTCGTCCCAAAAGCTTTGTTCAACGAAGCTGACGCAGCCAAATACCTTGACTTTGGTTTCCAAATTCCGGAAGGCTACACCGTTGTTTCAGAGCCCTTGACCTCGATGCCATGCCATCATGTGTTTGCTTTCCCAAAAGCTTTACACGACAAATTACAATCCAAATGGAAGGAAGTCAAGATTACCCATTCAAGCTGCGTATTCCTCGACAGCATGATGCAAAACGGCGTTGACACAGGCATTTTTGTTCAAGTCCGCAACCGCGACTTCGACATGCTTATCAAAAAAGAAGGCAATCTGTTGTTTTTCAATAATTTCAAGTTCAACACCAAGGAAGACTTTGCTTACTTCTTGCTGTTTGCCATGGAACAAAACGGTTGCTCGGGACAAGACACACCCGTTTGCTTCTCCGGCCTCATCCGTCCCGCCTCCGACATCATCGACCTTTGTGGACGCTATGTGAAAGATATCCGATTTGTGGACGACCCGCACACATTAAAAGTGTGCAAAGCATTGGAAGAAGTGCCATTCCAATATTACTACACCCTATACCAATTAGTAGGACAATAAGTTGCGGCGTTTCGACAGGCTCAACGACCTTGATCCCCCGAGCTTATTGAAAGTCCCGCGTCAAAAAGAAATAATATGAGAATCATAAGAGGAAGATACCAACGGCGACAAATCACGGCACCTAACAACCTGCCTGTGCGCCCCACCACCGACATGGCTAAGGAAAGCCTGTTCAACATCATCGAAAACCACTTCGATTTTGAAGAAACCGAGGCCTTGGACTTGTTTGCGGGCACAGGCAACATCTCCTACGAACTCGTTTCAAGAGGGTGCCCAAAGGTCGTTTCCGTCGACCAAGACTTCGGCTGCGTGAAGTTCATCCGTGAGACTGCCAACAAACTCAACATGAAAGAGTTACTTGTCGTCCGTTCCGATGTGTATCGTTTCCTCGACAAGCACCAGATGCAATACGACCTCATCTTTGCCGACCCGCCTTACGACTGCGAGCATTATAACGAGTTGGTCAACCTCGTTTTCGACCGCAACCTGTTACGCGAAGGCGGCATGTTCGTCTTGGAGCACGACAAATATCAAAACTTCGAGGAACATCCCCATTTCATGGAGCAAAGACATTACGGAAAAGTGAATTTCACCTTCTTTGCGCAGACCATCGAAGAAAACGATGACCAATGACTATGACCATGACCGCTTCAACTGAAAGTAATAGCGGTCATAGTCATTGTCATAAGTCATAGTCAAATATACCCAAAACGTTTCCTAACCATTTCCTTCTCTTCGTCGCTGCTATCGCGGAAGAATGGCATCACCTCGTCTTCGGGGAAATCCGTGAAGGTGAGGAACAACAAGCTGTCCAAGGTGTCGTTAAAGTCGGGGTCGACATTGAAACAGAGGTACTTGGCATTCAGCTTCAGGTACTTCTTGAACAATGTAGGCAGACGATACTGGCCGTTGCTCAAACGGAACATGAACTTATCGAATTTGTCGACAGAATCCATATTCCCCTGCATCAACACATCCATATCCACTTTAAGCGTATCAGGACGGAAGGGCGTCATTGGCGTCACTGCCTGTTTCAAATCATCGTCAACGGAGTGTTTTTCCGTGACATACTTGACTATCATGCTCTGATAGAACTTCGGCATCCAACTACTGATGCTCACGGGGCCGATGAAATGGTTGATATGAGGATAGCGCACCACCACGTCGGAAAGGCCGCGCAACAACAGCACCAAGGGCAGCACCTCTTTTTGGTAGTCAAGGGAAACAAAAGAGCGCCCCAACTCAATTGTACGGCTCAGTTTTTCAGAAAACGACTCGTCGATATTCACTAAGGTGCTCACATAAAAGCCTTTGATTCCATACTTGGGGATAATCTCACTGCCAACGCCGAGACGATAACAACCTGCAATCTTCTGCTTGACCTTATCCCAAAGAATCAACTGCTTGAAATGCTGGTCGAACTCATCCTGATCAAGGCTCTTTCCCGTGCCTTCACCAATGGCGCGGAAAGTCTCTTCGCGCAGACGGGCAATTTCATGCATCAAATTCGGAACATCCTCATAGTCTGCCAAATAGCACTCGTAATCAGAGGTGGAATACAGGAACGACTTCTCGCGGATGGCATCCAACTCTTTTAACATCAACGACAAATCCGTCGGGGCACCAATCTCAACCTGTTTCATTTCCTTCTTCTCAACAGGTTGGGCCGGAATATTGGCTTCCAATGCGTATGAACGACTGCGGAGATACGCCGCCAAGTCCTTAGGATTCTCGTAGAGTTCGATTTCGGCAGGCAAAATCGGCTTGCCTATCTGCAAATTGAAACATTGGTCGTGCTTGTTAATCAACTCCTTGGTCAGTCGCGCCGTGCCCAGCATGGGATGGATTTTATCAACGGCATAGAACAGCTTCGAGTTGCGACCCTCCCAAAACGCAGGTATCACAGGCACATTGGCATTCTTGATGATACGGGCTATGGAAGTGCTCCAAGGCAAGTCTTCGGGATAGTCATGGTCGTGATAACGCGACACCTCGCCCGCAGGAAACACGCCCAATCCATGGCCCGCCGCGATATGCTGAATGGCACCCTTGATACCACCCACACTGCTCTTCCATTCAGGGTTTTTCTCGAATGGGTTGACAGCGAAAAAGCACTCCTTGAGGTTGGGGATATGCGACAGGATGAAATTGGCCATAATCTTGAAGTCGGGGCGCACCTTGGCGATGGCACTCAACAGCATCACGCCTTCGATACCCCCAAAAGGATGATTGCTGACCATGACAAAGCCACCCTCTTTAGGAATATTTTCCAACTGCTCGGGACTGACATCAATAGTAATGCCCATGTTTTCGAGAAGATGGTCAGCGAACTCACGACCCTGATAATCAGCGGCTCCATCGAAGAGGCGGTTGATTTTGCCCAGACGAAGGTAACCGTATGCCAAGCCCGCGACACACGTGCCGAAGAAGCCTTTCAAGCCTAAGGCATTTTTGAGATCAGAAGTAGTGACTACTTTTCGCATGGTCAATGAGCCAATAGCGTTATTAGGTTTTAATCGGCAAAAATAATGATTTTATCAATTGCAATGCCATTTTTCAGATAAAAACGGCCCTCCTGCCTTTGCATCATTGGAGAAAAACGTATTTTTGCCCTGATTTACATTATCAATAAATCATGGTGATTTTGTTCAACAAGCCCTTTGGCGTACTCAGCCAGTTCACTCCCGAAGCCGGACATCGAGCCCTCGATGAATTCGGATTCCCTCCTAATGTGTATGCTGCTGGCCGCCTCGACCACGACAGCGAGGGGGCATTGCTCCTCACCGACAACGGTCCGCTCATCAAGAAGCTACTTGATCCAAAGTTTGAGCATCCGCGCACTTATCTTGCACAAGTTGATGGCCAAATCACGCAAGAGGCTGTCAACCAGTTGAAGAGAGGCGTGACTATCAAAGGCTACCGCACCAAACCCTGCCAAGCGGAAATCGTTGAAGCACCAGAGAACCTTTGGGAAAGGGTACCTCCTATCCGCTACCGCGCCAACATCCCGACCAGTTGGGTACGTCTCACCCTCATCGAAGGCAAGAACCGCCAGGTGCGCCACATGACCGCTGCAGTAGGATTCCCCACATTACGGCTCATTCGCATCCAAATTGGCAACATCCCATTGGGTGACTTGCAGCCTGGCGAGTGGAAAGTGGTCAACGAACGGGTGATTTGAAAACAAAAAAAGAGGGTGTGTCAAAACTGGCACATCCTCTTTTTTGTTTGAATAAGGTTGCAACATCAATCGACATCGGCACGAGCCATGGCGTCTTTGTAGTACTTCTGGTTGACGAAGACGTCTTCCTTGTACGGGTTGATGTGACGTTTCTTGGAAACCGAAATGATGTAGCAAAGAGCGACGATGTTCACTATCAGAGCGAGTGTGCTAATCACCATCATCATGGTAGGATTGGCCGCCACGACGGAAGGATCTACTGTAGTGCCCACAACGCCGTCAACGGCAGCTTGTCCACCAGCAGCATACAGTTTCTCAATGGTGGTGACACCTTCCGGATAGAGAACGGGAAGCGTAGCCCAGCTGAACCACTGGCGACCGTCTTTGAAGGTCTCCTGGAAGAGCGGGAACACCTGTGCGAACATGCACCAGATGGCCAAGGTATTGGCACGGTTCTGGATCCAACCACCACGGTTCCACAGCAGAGCAGCCACCGTAGGAGCCAGCAGCAGGGCGATACCGCAATACCAGCTGTGCGTCGGCAGGCAGTTGTAGGTGTAGGCAAAGTTCCAGATGTCGTAGATGACGATGTAGACCCAGGTCATGTCGGCCCAGATCATGTCTTTCTTGTCCTTGGAACCATACACATTCCACCAAGCGGTCATACAGAAGATGTTGAACAAACCGGCAACACCATTAAAGACATTGTGCCAGCCACCATATTGCCAAACGCCTTCGGAGGTAAGCCACCACTTATTCCATCCCATCACTGCGCTCTCGAAGTCGGAAACGCAGGCAATCAGGATGTTGATGGCCACGATGATAAACGGGAAAGGCTTGAACCAATGCTTTGCACCGATGCCCCATTTGTACTTAATCATCATAAAGCCGATACATCCGGCTGTGGCTGCATAAAGCTTGGCATAATGGAACCAGCCTTGCATATAGACATGGGTCTGGTTTTCCAACGCCCACTGTGCACCACTGCGGACGCCAAGCCAGATGGCGAGGAAGTAGGCCGTCAAAGCAACGGGAACGACCAAGAAAGTAAAGATGCCGCCGAACTTGGTGCGACGGGCAAACTCGTTCAGTAAGATAAGACCAGCGAGGACAACGAGCATCATTCCCCACTGAGACAGCGCATTAGCGCCATAAACTTGGAAAAACATGATTGTTAGTTTTAAGTTGTTCAGTTATTCAGTTGTTCAGTTATTCAGTTAACGCTTCGCGTCATTGCGAGGAACGAAGCAATCTAGACATTAAGTCAGTTGGACTTTCTTTTTGTGCTCTTTCGCCAAAGCATATACCGCCCATACCGCTGTGATTACAAGCGACATCGGGACACCAACAGTAAGCATTTCGCGGAGCATGACGGCACCGCCTCCCGCATTCTCAAGGGCGGTGAAGAACGGGAAACGCCAAGTGAGTTCGCCGTTGATGACATGATCCACGACCAGCATCACCGAACCGCCCCAGAGCATCTTCTCCAAAGCCGGCAGATGACGCGCAAAGGCAGAATGATCGCTTCGGTTGTTTTTTTCATTGGATTTGCGAATGGCACTCGTGACCACCGCTTGTGCTAAAGGTACTACAAAACAAGACATAAGTTGTTGAATTGTTGATTGTTTATTTGTTGAATTGTTGAATTACCACGCTGAATGTTCGAATTGATGAGTCTGTGTTAGGTTGTTGAATTGTTGATTGTTATCCAGATGAACAATTAAACAATTCAACATCCCAACAATTAAACGATTATACTGTTGATTTCCACTTCATTGCCCCGAAGCAGCCAGGTGTTGTTGCTGTTGCAATGCGGACAAGTCTTGCCGAACTTAACGGTCTCGTATTCTTTCTTGCAGTTGTCACAATAAGTCACCGCTGGGATGGTGTTAATCTTCAACTCACATCCTTTTAGCATCTCTTCCTTGTCAGCCGCCCAACGCCAACAGTCGGTGAGCAGATGGGGCACGACAGTTGACACCTCGCCGATGTCCATCACCACGCTGGAGACATGCTCCACGTGATTCTCCTCCGCCACTGCTTTGACGTCCTTGATGATATAAAATACTACTCCGAGTTCGTGCACTGTTGATAATTGATAATTGATAATTGAAAATTGAGAATTGATAATTGATAATTATTTCGTGCCGAAGATGATTTTTCCGGTGCGTTTAAGCATGTAGGGTAGGATGCCACCGAACTTGTCCTCTGAGGTGCGCATGATGCTGGCATCGGGATTGTCGCGGAAGAGGTGGATGGCGTCGAAGCCGCACTTGGTGGTACAGATACCACAGCCGATGCAACGGTTCTCATCGACCACCGATGCGCCGCACGAGAGGCAGCGGGCGGTCTCTTTCCGTACCTGCTCTTCGGTGAGGGTGACCATATATTCGTTGAAAGGATTCTCGTTGGCTTTATGGCCTTCCACTTGACGCGAACTGTTGTCGTATGATTCCACAAAGATGTCGTCCTTGTTTAGTTCAATGAAGTCGCGGCGGTTGCGACCGATGGTCATGTGTCCGTGTTGCACAAAGCGGTGCAGACTCTCTGCGGCCTCCTTGCCAGCGGCAATGGCATCGATGGCGAACTTGGGACCCGTGAAGACGTCGCCGCCCACGAAGATGTCTTCCTCTGCAGTCTGATAGGTCAGCTTGTCGGCAACGGGATACACACCTCTGAAGAGCTCTACCTTGGTGTCCTTGAGCAGGTCTTTCAGAATGACGGTCTGTCCAATGGCGAAGATAACCATGTCGGCATCCAACGTAATCAGTTCATTCTCGTCGTATTGTGGATTGAAACGGTGTTCGGCATCATAGACCGAGGTGCATTTCTTGAAGACAATGCCGCTGACTTTGCCATCGCCAAGCACTTCCTTCGGTCCCCAACCAAGATTGATGACCACGCCGTCTTCGCGAGCTTCTTTGCGCTCTTCAAGCGATGCCGGCATGATGTCTTCGGTCTCCAATGACAGCATTGTTACCGATGTCGCACCACTGCGTTTGGCCACACGTGCAGCATCGATGGCTACATTGCCGCCGCCAACGACTACTACGTTGCCCGAGACCTTCACCTTGCCGCAGTTGGCGTCGTGCAGGAAGTCGATAGCGGTGATGGTGCCGGGAAGTGTTTCACCCGAAATGCCGGGCAGTTTGCCTCCTTGGCAGCCGATAGCCACATAGAAGCCCTTGTATCCTTGTTCGCGGAGTTGTTCTATGGTGATGTCCTTGCCGACCTCCACGCCCGTGCGAATCTCCACGCCAATCTCGCGCATGATGTCGATTTCAGCCTTGATAACGTCTTTATCCAGTTTGTAGGAAGGAATGCCATAGCGTAACATGCCGCCAGGCTCCTCGCTCTTCTCGAACACAGTGGGCTTGTAGCCCATAGTGGCAAGATAGTAGGCACAGCTCAATCCTGCGGGACCGCCGCCGATGATGGCAATCTTCTCCTCCCATTGTTCCTGAACATTCGAGCAGATATTCACCTCTGGCACAAAGCGTGTCTCGGCGTTGAGGTCTTGCTCGGCGATGAACTTCTTCACAGCATCGATGGCGATGGGCTGGTCAATGGTGCCACGGGTGCAGGCATCCTCGCAGCGGCGGTTGCACACGCGACCGCAGACTGCCGGGAAGGGGTTCTCGCGTTTGATGAGTTCCAAGGCTTCGGTATATTTGCCTTCAGCGGCTTTCTTGAGATAGCCTTGTACGGCGATGTGGGCAGGACAAGCGGTCTTGCACGGTGCTGTACCCGTTGGGTAGCAGTTGATTCGGTTCTTGTCTCGGTAATCTTCCGTCCACTTTTGCGGCCCCCATTTCTTGGCATCGGGAAGTTCCTGTTTGGGATAGGTCTGCTCGCCGTGTTTGGTGCAGAGCTTCTGTCCCAAACGGACAGCACCTGCAGGGCAGTATTCCACGCAGCGACCACAAGCCACACAATTCTTCGGGTCAACATGAGCCACGTATGCACTACGCGACATGTTCGGGGTGTTGAAAAGCTGTGATGTACGCAAAGCATTACATATCTTTACATTACAATTACAGATGGCGAAAATCTTTCCTTCACCGTCAATGTTAGTGACTTGATGCACGAAGCCGTGGTCTTCGGCCTTCTTCAGAATGGCTATCGCCTCATCATAGGTGATGAAGTGTCCGCGGCCCGTCTCGGCAAGGTATTCGGCCATGTCGCCCACACCGATACACCAGTCGCGGTAGTCGTCGGCACAGCCTTCATCGAGTTTTTTGCGTCCGTAGCGACAGCTGCAGATGCCCACTGCCAGGTGGCCTTCATAGCGCTTGAGCCAATAGGAGATATGCTCGATGTCGGCTGTCTCGTTCTCCATCGAAATGGCTTTCTCGACGGGAATCACGTGCATTCCGATACCGCTACCGCCCATAGGCACCATTGGGGTAACCTTTTCCAAAGGCAGGAAGGTCATGCGCTCGAAAAACATGGCCAGTTCGGGGTGTTTGTCCATCAGCTCCACGTTCATGTTGGTATATTCTGCTGAACCTGGGACAAACATCGGCACCCAGTAGATGCGGGCGTCGCGTTCAAACGAAGTGCCGGCCACCGGTCCTTCCTTGGTGTATTTGTCGCCGTAGTCGTACTCCAGCATGCCGAAATAGGCCAGCTTGTCCAGAAGTTCATCAAATGACTTGTCGTCGGGAGTGTAGTGTTTCTTGGCGTTCAACTCATGCAATTCAGCATAGCTGTGATGCTCTCTCACTTTGAAGAAGTTGCCAGGAAGCATGTCTAAGAGCAAATCCAATGAGGCCTCCCGAGTGGCGGCATCCATCTCATCTTCGAAGATGCAAGCGAGCCCCCAATACTCTGGGGCATCGGTGTCCATCTTGATTTTTCCAGGGATACGGTCTGTGACGTGACGGACGAATATCAACAGTTTCGGGTTCGGGTTTTTGTCGCCTTTGTGCTTGGGGACAAACTTGGTTGACATTTCGGGCATAATATTATCAGTTTGGAGTTGTCAGTTTGCAGTTGTTCAGTTATCAGTTGTTTTTCCAGGCGTTGACCTCTGCG